>Ga0224511_10003967_pt1 | contig 10967 bp, 7 predicted proteins | sample SF_May12_sed_USG_2_FD_169988 | JGI IMG/M metagenome (GOLD analysis project Ga0224511, IMG submission 169988) | Sediment microbial communities from San Francisco Bay, California, United States - SF_May12_sed_USGS_8_1 | ecosystem: Environmental > Aquatic > Marine > Sediment | place: USA...
GTATTTAAGTATTCATGTGTTTTATTTATGTTTATTTTGTTATTTATTTATCATGCTAAGTAATTGAGACAATACCTTTCGAAAACTAATGGGTATGTTGTTTTAAAACGTAAATGTTATCCATTATACATGCGTAAAACATGTGGGCCTGTATTCGTCGTGACAAAAATACCAGTAAGCGTTAATTAACCAACGTAGGGTTCGCCGCCCCAATGTCAAAATGTTATCTACGCCCCTGTACATGTAATGTGTTTGTGGACAATACTATACTAATCATCATTTTCTTTACACATAGTATTTTCGCAGTCGTTTTCGGAGGGAAGGTTTTATACCCATGGGAGAGCGGACATATACAGGAGCTGACCAGCCCAGGACTCTCACCCAGTTTTCGTATAGTAGACTTTGGCGATTATGGTGGATCCCCAGCGTTTTTCGCTTAAAGCTCTGCCACAACAGAGCGGCGTCCTCACAGCGTTTCCACCGCGTTCAAAAAAGGTGCGCGCTGTGCAGTCGCCAGCAACGATGTGGAAACGTTGTGAAAACGCTGTGCAATCGCATAAAATGCCATGCGGTGGTGTGGATTTTGAACATGCTCAAAACAAACGCCGCGGCTTGGCGTTTGCAAAGGTGTTAGACAGGGGACGTTGTGGCAACGCTGTTGGGGTCTTCTAGAGCGCCATGGGCGCGTTGTAGGCGAACCGCGTGTACGCTTAAAGGACGCCTTGTAAAATCCTGTGTTTAGACTCGGCGTTTGCAATGCATTTTGATAATAATATATTAAGTATTCATATAATGTATTCAAATATAATGTTGATAATGAGTAAAAATTTCATTAAACTGAGCTCTACCATAGGTTGCCTTTTATTGAAATAATAAGTTGTTTAACCAAAATAAACCTCAACTAATACACATCATTATAAAAGATATTCGATGTACACAACTTAGTATATGTGTGTTACTAAACATGTGGCCAGTACTGCGTGACTTTAAACATTAAAAAATGGTAAATACTATGATGAATTGCTTCGTAAAGTCTAAATAGATCACTATGTTCGCAAAATATGGTTGCTAAAAATATGAAAAAAGTTTATAAAATCTTAAACGCTTTGATCGCCGTGATAGCGATGTATGCGCGCTGTAAACGCGCCATGAACACGCTGCAGCAACATTTTACGCGCCGTAGAAGCGTCATGGACGCTGTAAAGACGCCATGGGAACGTCGTGTGGACGCTGTAGGGACGCTGTGAGGACGTTGTGTACAAATTTGATATTTTAGGCATATTATTAACTTTACCATTTATTATTGATAACAAGTGCCCCCTGCCATGAATATGTTTTATATTTCGTTTTGTTTAATTCCTAAGTGGCCTTGTTAAAAAAGTGAATGGACATTTGTTTTTTTTCTTATCCAGAAAATGTTAAGAAAGTGTGAGGTTTCTGCAGCGGAAAACTGGTTGAAGCCCCCAATGTTTTTCATTGAACGTATAAAGGCGGTAATTTAACATTGTTGGTGAATTTCTTGAAGGTATTGACAATTTAAAAAACAATAACAAAAAAATCAAAAAAACTTTTTATCTTGCTTGGTACACTTGGACTGACCGTTTTTCTACTTTTAACAATTCATTGCCGGATACGTCAATAAATTATAGAATACTATTTTATCAGAAGCAAAACTATTTCAGAATAATATATCTTTTTGACATGCGTGCTTAAATTGTCATTCAATTTATACTTGACTTTAAATTGGAAATAACTCATATTTTTATTCTTGCAATAAAATTACTCTAGAAAAAAAGTTTACAGAACAAACGTACGGCATTTCTAAAAAAGTTGTATATACCACAGTTGCACGAAGCAGATTAAAAAAGTTTTTACATTTGGTATATACAACATGTGTAGTAAGAAAGATGTTTTATTTCCGCAAAAACCTATTTACAAAGCAAATTATCATGACAGTAAAACATCAATGTAAACAGACATGTTATTTCTTGCATTCAAAGTCAAATATATTAAAGTATGACTATGTATACTACTAAACATGTATGCAAAGACATCAAAATTACGGTTCATGTTAAGTCTTAACAAAACGAAAATAGAAACATAAGACCCAACAAAAAATCTAAATGCAATTTATTTTTCCTTTTATTACAATTAAGAAGGTTATATCATATGGAGAAACGAACAAAATTGTATTTTAACTCGAAAGCGAAATGTTACATGTAGATGCGACTGTGTTCTGTTATTTAAACAAATAGAAAAAATGTTCAATATAATTATGATTAGGAAATACTAACGTTACATACAATACAGTTTAAACGCTAGTTATTCCGTTGACATTACATCTTGTGTGGCTTTCGCTCCTATTCTTCAATATCACTGATCATTAAGCAAAGCAACTTCATTGTTTGGTCATCAATAGCGATCAAAATACCGGTAGGCATTATTCCAACATATGTCTTCTACTAGAAATGAATACTTGAGGTAAATAATGTTACACGAACTTCTTTTAAAAAAGTTCGGACTTCAATTCTTGTTTATTGAACTTGCCCCAACTACGTAGATATATATTATGTAGTTTTGGAGCTATTGCCTTTTTCATAATCATGCATCCTCTTCCACGCGTCATTTGAACACGCGTCTACAGTCAAAGAGAATGAAGAGACTCTGGCTACAACTACATGTACCTACATTCAACATGAGCAATGTGACGCTGGCTACAACTATTTAAACGTGTAACGGCTTATATCTACTAGGGTTGATCATAGTGTTTTAAATGTTTCAAACGGATTTATTCGGTTTAATACAATAAATGCTAAATCCCGAGGATGATAGAAGGGAACGTTCACGAGTGACACTTGACAAGTAATTTCGCATTTGACACCACTTGTCTCGGTGAACAGTCCCTTCTATTTTGTTGATGGATTTTGACTAGCATGAGTATATATGCCATAAAGAACAAAATAGGTTACGCTGACATATCATCTCTGTTGTATTGGAGGCGTGTTAGCGAAAACAATCAACTTGCTTGCCTTTCAATCCTCTTCCGATTTCGATGTTTGGTTGTTTGTATTGCTCATTATATGCGGTCGGTATATTCAGTTCAAACGTCTTTGTTTATAACGACGTACTCCTCACAATAAAAGTAACAACACCTATATTGTTGCTGTTGTTGTTGTTGTTGTTGTTGTTGTTGTTTTTGTTGCTGTTGTTGTTGTTGTTGCTGCTGCTGCTGCTGCTGCTGCTGTTGTTGCTGTTATAGACAGCAGTTGCACATGGGCAGGTTCCGGTTCCAGCCGCCGGCAGCGGCATGCGTTTCTACACTTCCTGGCGACCATGCACACAGCGGACCACATATCATCTCGAACGCTTTTGCATACGATAAAACTAATAACTGGATTTGAAACACAGTTAAAGAAAAGCATACAGTCATATATATGTTCTGTTATCAACCAAAACACCCTGTATTCGATGCCAATGAAGCCCATTGCTGATATTAAATCAGCGGTATTTGACAAAATGAATGACAAACCGGTAAATACGGTTATTTTCGTGAAAACGTCTACGTAACTTCTGCGATTGGTTGATACTGTATTTTGTTGAAACCATTTCCTGCAAAGAGTTGCAACCACTGCTGTGTTTATTGTCACTATCAGTATGAAAGGAACCACTATTCTCATTGCCATTTCAATCAGCATCTTGATTTCCCAATGCAAATGCATATTCATTCTAAAATATAGCAAAGTCACGTATGTAAATATCAACAATACACATATTGCCAAAACAACATACTTAGATCTTTTCCGCATGGCTTGAGGTCGAAAAACAAATGGATAAAACATTGTTAAAGCACGTTCAACAGTTATTGATGCAGATATCCAATTAGATGACGCTAAAAGAAAAGCTTGTATATATTTCATTATTACGTAGGCATCTGAAGGTATGACATAAATAGAAGCCATCCAGAGGTAAGTGTTTATTCCAGGTATTGTCAAACAAAGGAGGTCTGCAGCAGCGTTTGCTGCAAAGTATGTTGCACAACACAACGTCTTGGACTTCGGACCAATCAACCAGATGAAGAACGTGATGACGTTTAATGGAATTCCCAATATAAGAAATCCAAGAAACATCCAATACGAGATTTCCCCAACGTATGCCGGTAGTGACCAGTTTATAGATGTATGTGTACTGTTGTCATAAATTGTTAAAGTAGTGACATCCGTTAAATTCATTTTGAAATTATATTTTAACACTCAATTTCAAATCGCGGTTGTGTTATTCAGTTTGTATCGACGAGTTTGGTGCATAAACGTGTAAACTGTATTCGCTGTTTTCACTCTGTCCAATACGTTGACATTCTGAGTCTGAGCGTAAATAGTGATAAATGTCACAAATCAACATAACCAACACCCAATTAGTACAACACACTCACTTAGATGGTATATAGAATGTACATAAGTATTATTACTAAATAATTTATGCGACATTACTTAAGTCCAATTATGTAGATATGCCTCGTATGAATATTATTTAATTCATACAATTATCGGAAAAACGAAATTATAATAACGGCACCACATGTTAGCTGCAAATAATTATCCAGGATAATTTGGAACTTAACAACGCAGATCTGACACCACGTGATAGTTATAAAATGTGTCATAAGTGTGTCGGGTCATGGGAAAACCTGCATTAATGACATTAAATGTGATTTTCAGTTTTAACTTGCATCCTGCAAACTTCGCTGAACAAATGCTAAAAATAATATGCAACTAGTGTATATACTTCTTTAGATGTTCACATTTGAAAAATCACACTTTGGGGTAAATCGAACTCCACGTCAAAACACCATAGCAAGAAAATGAGGTCAAATGATCAAGTTTGCATGACGTTATGGAAATATTACAGCCGAATATCACACCCTCTATCTATGGTTTTTAACTTGCCCTGTGTATGAATACCTACATATTAACCATTAAATAAACCTTTTCAGGAAACAACTCTATCTTTTACAAAAGAACACATGCGTTTGCTCGAATGATTTCCATAGCTACAACGGAAGAAGGAGAAGCAAACTACTATGATATTGGTGACGAACGTTGTCGAAATTTGGTCCCCTCTCCCTACCGTTCAAGGAAGGCTCCAGCAAAATTCGTGCGGTGGGAGCGATGCTTAAACATAACGGCACTGCAAAGGTTCGAATTTACTCTGATTTGTCCTAAAATGACAATTCAGCCTACTCCATTTTAGCATAAGTAGGTTTCTATCTAATGATCGGTGACAGTGACAAGATTCAAGAATCTGCCTATCAAGACCACATTTCTAACTAACTATACCGAAAATAGAAGGTTTCTACTTTCGTTTTACTATCACATGTTTATGAATTTTGTTACAAATAACTTTATAATAAATTAGAAGAGGTCAAACTTAACTATAATTCTAGATTGTTTATTAAATATATTAGGGTAACATATTGTTGTATATTATAACTTTAATATAAGTGTCCATTTTCTATACTAAAACTCAAGGGAATTTATGCATTTCTTGCACATTAGTTTGAACATTTAATGCGTAATGTATGAATAATGTATCTTGAGCGTCAATCTAGCATATTAAGCGAATGTCTATATGCTATACGTTCGCACACCCTGAACAATTTTGAACATATCCAAAACTAATTTGACCTCTGCGTTTTAAACAGCGTTTGTCTAACGTACCCCTAACGTATATTATCGTACTCGAGCGTATGATTATACGCTCACAAACGTTGATGCCATACTCTGAAGTGCGACTGCATTTTTACTTATAACATTAAATAATAATAATAATAATAATAATATTTTTATAATTATTATTTAATTATTATTATTATTATTATTATTATTTTTTTTTTTGTTATTCATATAACTAGAAAACCGATCTTCCTTAAAAATGGCATATAGTATGTTCTTGTTAAAATTACTACTTAGTCTTTATAATAATAATAATTATTATTAGTATAATTATTATTATTATTATTATTATTATTATTATTATTATTATTATTATTATCATAATTTCTGTTATTATTATAATTGTTTTTTATAGCTTAACACTGTAATATTTTCTTTTTACTAATGAAATAAAACTAAGCTATAGCTTACCATTTTATGAAAATAAATACCTTCATACATGTATTTTATGTAATATAATATGTTCATCTTGTACACAATATCTAGAAATAATGTGTGTACGCTTTTAAGACCTTGGTTCAATAACAACCGTGACTAGACACTGTTGATCCTAGTTTCTCAAGGTGACTAAATACAAATAAATGTATAAATAACTCTTAAAACACTTGACGATATGTTCATGTTGTCCGGTAAAACTATTTTATTGAATATGCGTGGTGAGCATTTTGAACACATTTCTGAAATTATATCACAACTTTGACTAGACATTGTTTCAAGAGTTCAGAATTTAAGAAATCTTAAGATGATCGTCATGTTAACTCTAACAATATTTCATACATGAAAACATAATTTAGTCTACCATTACTTGATCTGGTTTTCATGTTTACTGTTTATCGGTACTTCATGAACTCATACAAACTTTTTTAACATTTGAAATATTTTGTTAATGACCGTCAAAAACGTCATATAAAATGCTGTCAGTTTTCACAAGGTTATTGTCATCCCCATTGTCTGGTGCGTCCTCTGTCCCCCATGAATAAATGACACATTTAGTGAAATAATATTACAGACGAAAAAATAGGAAAGTATTGTAGAAATAATCGTATGAAGTTACGTAAACTACATGTGTATTATGTCGAAGATACATCTCATCAATGGCAATTTTGATTAGAGATTCATTATAACAATCATATAATGTAAGGTAAATATTTTGCATGAAAATCAATTAGTTTTTAATTGTTAATAGAATCCCGTAAGTTTAGCATTATTTCCTAGCAATGGGCACAAAACACGAAAAAGAATTTCATTTGTACTTCATATTTCACTAACTGACTGTTAATTAATAATCACTTCATTTGAAAACAATCAAAAAGTTGTGTTTTACCTAGTACAAATAATATAATGTAATATTTCAAGCACTTTTACTTTTAAAACTTATCTTACAAAAAATGTTTTATTTGAAAATATCATTATTAATGAATAACCTCTGTCACCCATAGACGCACTGCCATCATATTATGCATTGATAACTTTATAATATCAGTAGTTTATTACTTGTTATAGTAAACATCTACATTAGTGTATTCCATATTTGTTTAACATTATAACTTGTAATACTGTGTTTTGCCAATCAATATGTATCCATGTGTTTCCAATGGTGAAACACATCTAACTATTATATAAAAGGATTTTTCAAAAATAAAAGCGTCACGTAAAGCTACATACTCGTACAATTTGACCCTATACAAGTTCATTTCTAACTGAGCCAAATGTTGAAAGTTATGTTGAAATGTATTTTGTAAAATATTGTTTTTTATTTAAATTGGAGAATGTATGCTTTCTGCTATTTTTTCAAAGAAAGCAATATCTCTGTTACTTTTCGTGCTACTTTTCGTAACAGTTTCCTTCTTAATGGTCAAGTAGATTACACAAAACATAAAAGCAATATTTATAAGGATTTTGAATCATGTTCATATTTAAATATTGTTCAGTGATAATGTCTGTTTAAGCCTAAACACTATGAATAAGTTTAATTCATTAATTAAGGGTTGGGACAGGGTTTTTTAATTAGAGTTTTTTTTTTCCAAATTATCACTTATATGAAGATGTAACCAATAGTATTTGACAACCCTTTTGTGAAACAATTAAAACAAATGACCTGCTGAAAAGTTAAAGTCTCTTTTTACATAACTTTATATATATTTGAGCTGTAAAGTGTGCATAATATACTCCGGACATGGTTTTGGTCGGAAAATTAAAATAGGCGATATTTCAAAGTCCCATAACTTTTTAACGCTCCAACATAACTTTGCAAACTTTTACCAGTAAATGCCAACTGCCATGTAGGTTAAGAAAAGCATACCATTGAAAATTCCCCCTAGGGGCGAGCAAGGTCAAATACTGGCTCAAGGTCAATAATTTTTGGCCTGAAAATAAAAATGGACGATATTTCAAAGTCCCATAACTCATTAAAACCCCAACAGAACTTTGCAAACTTTTACCAGTAAAAGCCAACTATCATGTGGGTTAAGAAAATCATACCCTTGAAAATGCCCCCCTGGGGGGAGCAAGGTCATATACTGGCTCAAGGTCCAATAAGCACGCCGTTGAGAAACATAGTTGGTAAGTCTAAAGACAAACGTTCCTGAATGAATGTGACGCGAATTGTGTTTCACGACAAGACTGATTATATTTACCTCGAACAAACAAATTAAAGACGGCTATCAATACTTGTTAAACAAAATATGCATAGTGTCAACTCTTTTTTCCAAACAATAATTATTTTGATAATGTGTTCAAGCGTCAAACCATTGTAGTTAAAATGTATAAGTGTAACAATCATTATCAGCATTTCACTTACACGAAAAAAGTTATTGTTATTTAATGCAAAAAGTCAATGGAACGCTTTTTAAAAGTGCGTAGGTAAGATAAAATAATAGTTGTGAATTTACAATTAATAAGTTGATTTTAAATACAACAACAGCGTGTATGGGTTCTTTTATAAAATATTGCCAACTGTTTAAGGTTTCTTGAGAGAATACTAAACTTTTAAAGTCATCCATTTATCATCTACATGTATATAGAACCTAAAAAACGGCCAGTCCCTGTGTACTTAACAATACAACAATGCATTTCCGAACACGTAAAGAAAATATGAAATGCTATTTTTTTTTCAGCAGTATAGTAACATACTATATTTCAATAAATATATGAAAATGTAAAGAGAAAATGTTTTTTTTAAATATTTAGACTGAAAGCCAAACAGAATAGGGAGCTGATACCTTTTGGTGCAAAATACTGTGCAACCCGGGTACAACTCTCTAAACTTAATGGAAGCATGTGTCGTTGATTAAAAAAATTGGTTAACTATCTATTTTAAATCCTTGACCTTTTTATATCAATTCCAGGTAACATTGTGTGACAACATAAGCTAATTGGTTTACAAAAAACATAAGTGATAATACTTGCATTATGCGTCAAACGGATTTCCTTGTTCAGAACCAGATTGCATCGTCCTAAATGAATACAACACACATGGCAACCTAATCTTTGTAATTTTGTAAAAATCTAACTATATTTCGCAATTTGTTATGTATAGTTTAAGCACAACATAAACATTTAAAATAGTTTGAAGTAATTGATACACACATATTTATATAATAAAGAAGCAAACAAGTGTCATCGTGACAAACTATTTCAAACACAGAATGCTGCATTAAACACTTTATAGTTATACAGTAACACTTTTGAAACCATTGTACAACGTAATCAGTTTTTGTTGACTCGTAATTTTCTTCGTGACAGCCATTACACCGTTAAACATGTTTCCTGCTTGGAACCAGCTTTCTGGAATGTCAACAACGTTAAATATTGGTGAAATAAAATAAACATTACAATAACATTTTGTAATGGTAAAACAACTGTTGGGTCTTTGGGGGATTTTATATCGAGTATGTAAATAATTCTTACACAGGCAAATGCAAAATGTTTAAAAGTACCATAAATGCCTTTCGTTTGTAACCATAAAAACTATATCAGCTTACAGCTGTCGTTCTGTCCGTGCTGCTAGTTGTAGAAAATATCCCGCGCTTCTTTCTGATCACTTCTTGCACCTGGGTAGACATAACACATTTGTTTCCATGAATGTGTTTCATGATCTTTTACCAAAATAACAATATTGTTAGAAATGTATTAATGCAAAAATGCTTTCAAGCAACTATTATGACATATTAGTAACAGCATTGCAACGCACGTTTGCATCATCAAAAGTTAAACAAATTAGACGGTACCTTCTTGTCGAGAATGCACTGCACGACAAATATAAGGACACCCTGAAAATGAATGTGTTCCAAGTACATTTTATTTTGTTACGTTCTAGTAATCTGACAAAACAGATTGCTACCAAATATAAGGTCACTAGATTCGTTATTGACTCTGTATGTATTCTAGTTTTCAAATAATGTTGGATATGCCGTCGTAAACTATCAGTTTTAGTGATATACTTAAAGGATAAAATGTTTATAACTAACTTTTGTAAAAGAATTATACTCAACATAAGTGAAGTAAATAGACGAAAATGTACCTTACATATCACTTCTTCCACCTCTATAAGCGATTATAAGAAAAGAGTTACCTGTATGCTGTTGAAGATGACAAACAGGTATTGGAACACAAGCGTGTCCTTGTTGACAGCGAAGGCTCCAACTAACCACGTGATCCCAAATATGGGCACAAGAATACACACACTTCGAACACCGGACCTTTTAGTTGAATACAACAAAATAACACATTTTTACAAGTTTGAAAAATAACTCCATTTTGTGTCGCTACATGTGTTGTTGTAATACATACGTTAATTTAAAGCTTACAATTCGTATAATGTATAGTCATATGTTACTTGAATCTAGAAAGCATTACGGTTTCTTTATCGATATCTGATTAAATGCAATACTTGATTTTGTCGATGTCACTACGTTTGGCCATTGCTCGGGTACTCAGCAAACGGTGAAGTACCAATACCATGAACACAACATTTACCTGAAACATGTAACTATTGCTTAGTACGTAAACTATTGCATTAATTAAATAAAATATTCCTTAACATAAACAGCTGTTTTAAATATATCAGTCATTATGTGGAATGAATAGTAACTGTTACATAACCAAACACAGTGCTACGTCTTTGTCTTTTTTGCAACATATTTTATATAAAATGCGAAGAAGTCGATATATTAGAAGATACACATATTAATGAATATCTAGTTTGTTTAACGAGCACACACTCTTGAAACTATCAAA
>Ga0224511_10003968_pt1 | contig 10967 bp, 3 predicted proteins | sample SF_May12_sed_USG_2_FD_169988 | JGI IMG/M metagenome (GOLD analysis project Ga0224511, IMG submission 169988) | Sediment microbial communities from San Francisco Bay, California, United States - SF_May12_sed_USGS_8_1 | ecosystem: Environmental > Aquatic > Marine > Sediment | place: USA...
GCCAACTCTAGACAAGACTAAGGTAAGTCTGTCTATCTAGCTAATAGTAAGTCCTTAAAGTTAAACTTGTCCCACAAACTAATGCAGTCCCAAAGCTAGCCTGAACTGCCCAAATTTCTCCAAACAATCCTTAGCACTGGCCATTGAATTGAAAATGTACTAACTTAGGTAGTAATACATATATTAAAACTAGTACTGCTACTAGTCTAGTAGTAGTAGTAGTACTAATAGCAATGCAATGAATGAACAAGTACTAAACACAAACAAAACTTGGCAGATTGCACTGGCATATGTAAAAGAACCCGACTCGGGGCCGAGATACCAACACTGCGTTGGAGGCTTACCTCAAAGGTTTCTAGGTTCAAAGCGTAGATACTGGCAATAACTAGTTGGCAGTGAGTAAGGCTTCCGAAGCAGAAGTGCTCTCGAGACTAGACCCGGTTCAGGGCTCTTGCGTGTCATGCGCTAAATGGCTAATTAGTTAGTGACTGATGACTTTGTGTCATCAGGTCATCAAGGTCAAGAGGGCTATAACACGATTCTGTTACAACATACTCGTAACTTAGCAGGTGGTAGTGGAAATACGGCGACTGTTAGCGAAATTACTCGCTGACTGAGAGTACTAAAATTCAGACAAGTTGTTATACCAGATGACTCAATGAATGGCGGGGCGCGACTAGCCCCACCAGAAAACCATAGGAAATCGCAGTCAGCTTGAGCCGAGCGGGCTTGAGTCGATTGATAACAGTCCGCGGCCTCTAGCACAGACTGTTGTTAGCAACGGGGCCGTTGGTGACAGTTATCAAACTGCGTCCTTCAACTACCAACGCCCTCTAGTAGGAAAGGTCACCGGCTGAATTTGCAAAAGAAAATTAAAGCGCAAAAACCGCGCACGGTCTCACACCGGTGTTGGAGCTATTTCGAGCCAACAGGCACTAACGCTACATCAACTGTAACCCGTGTTGCACAGCTTCTGTCGGCTCTCGGGTACGTTTGCGAAAGGCTCAGCACTGACTGGTATTGGCACCCCTGTTGAACTAGACCCCTTCTCAGAAACTAACTATGTTACGTTTCCTTCGAAGGGGTGATAAATTTTGCCATGCTCAAAAATTTGGCTTGACACCGTTTCCACTTCATCAAAGCGCGAGCTTTGTCTGCTGGACACACTGCATTTGAAGTTGAGCACGTCGTGCTGAAAGGTGCACCTTCAGATTCACCCGGTTGACTTTGAAGCAGGCATTAGAATTTATAGAAGAGACGCTGTGGTCTGTGGCGCAGTGGTTAGAGTGCTCGCCACTGGCGCTTAAGGTTCCAGGTTGACTGACAAGACTGTTTCTCTACATTTTACAACTGCAAGGGATATCTAGGCTAAGCACCTGACTATCTTCAGTGGTGGTGAAGGCAGTGGAGTTGGGAAAAGGAGTGGTACGTCACTTACATAGCTGCCGATGAGTAACTCACTAAATCAGTGAGTTACTCACTCAGTTCAGAACAAGTTGGCTCTATAAGTCTAATGCAGTAACAGCCTCTGCCCCACACAGCAAAATAGCAACGACTATGAGATAACCTTTACCTTTCTACTGTCACTGTGTAACACTAACTGTAAGAAAGCTCAAGTCAATAATTACAGATAACTGGGATAAGCCATCTGATCCGTCAGTGGTGGCTGAGCGTGAATAGCCAAACAACACGGATCAATAATTGTCAATGTTCAAGTGTGTTCATATGACCAGCTAGCAAATTAGTTAGTTAGTACTAGTCAACTAGTCAATACCAAAACGGGATTTCTGTTGTGCTAACTCAGTAACTAACTGAATTTACAATTACGCATAATGACATATGAGAACGCTAGATCAGATCAGACTTAAGGACGGCAATCGGTCTGTGTGTCTGGATTTACATGTAAGCACATGAGAGCCTCGTGACTTAACTACTAAGTAAGATTGGAGTTTATTTAGTCAATGGATTACCATAATTATATAAATAATGTGTAGTGAAAACCACATGTATTACTTTCTACACGGATCATTTCTGTGTCGTTGGTTTTAGATCTTGGCTATGTGGTAGCGAAATTAAGGAAATGGTAACTAATCATGACATGCAAATCACGCCAGCTTCGAACCTGGCGCAGCCTTGGATTAGTACTCATCTGCTTTGGGTAAGTCTTTGGCACGGATAAAGTCTCTGTGCTGAATGCGAGTGATATGCTTTCTCTGTTAGAGAGGTTCCTTGACCATGGTGGTTTTCAAGGGATTAGCACCTGGGAGCTGTTTGAGTTCATCTTCCTAATCTCCTTTCACCAGTGGATACCTGTTTTCCCCCCAAAATTGTTTCTGAGCTAGGATTTGCCTGAGGACCTTGCACTCACCACAGGATCCCCTCATGACCAGGAATGTAATCAAGATTCATGTGATTGTGAGCCCAGCGCTCCACTGAGCTATCCCCATGATAACTGCTTTGTGTGGAGCTCACTAGATATCTGGATATGAGACCCTTCAATCAATATCATGATAATGGTGAATGGTCTGTCTGTAAAGTACCCATTGATGTTGAGCCCTATGGAGAGCGAGATTTAGTTCTAACTTTGATTTACAGGTTATCATATCTGCTGTTCCACAGCACAACCAATGACCCTGAAACACCACCATCCAGTGGTAAGTATCACTCATTGTTTCAAATCTCTGAAGCCATAGAGAAATGTACCTGTTATCTAGCACGGCGACTGTTTTATCCAAGTAACGTGGCACAGTGATCTCTGGTCTGTGCTATGTGCTATAAGCCTCCACGTATTAATTAAGGCGCTTCTTCACTCCATCGGGCATCCGGTCCGTCTGGGACCGGACACAGTTTGCATCTGATTTGGCGTTGGACCTTGGATCCGAGGCCCTTTTTCACTCGAAACAGATCCATCGGACACGCGATCCCCGATTAATTTTGAGCCAATCGATGGTGCCGAACCTGTGTTTCCGGAAACGGCAACCGTTCTTCAACTCGCCATTCAATTCTTTCACTACAGGTTGCCTCTCTTTCCAATGCAACTTTGTGCTGCTAATCAAGTGAATATTATTGCGAAATCAAAAAATTTTCCCTTTCCAGTGACCCTTGTGTGAGACCGGAAACAAGTTATGACCATTTAGATTTAGATTTTATTTAAAACCACTCATGCTGGCATGGTTTTCAATGGAATATGCTATAGAATAAAATAGGGAGAGGAAAACATTAAACGGTCACATTAAGCGAGTCAGACGTGGGAGTCATCTTGTCTCTGAGACAAAGGGTCGGCCGTCCAAGAGAGCGTCCGAGGCCGATTCGACGAGGCCTTTTTTCTCCATTTCTAGGGGGGGACGTCCGTTTCAAGCGTCCGGTCCGAGGCAGACTGGACGTCCGATGGAGTGAGAAAGCACCTTAGTCTCTCCGCATCACCCAGAGAAAAGGGTGAAACAAAAAGTTAGCGGCTAGCACGCTGCGAATCCGGTTATAATTATTTGTTATTGGCGTATTTTGTAGCTGTTGACTCGAAACTCCTACCCGCAGATGTCCCTCTACCCCAGCAAAAAGATTACATCACCCTGCCTCCCCTGGATCGGGCTGCTGGTGAAACAGACTCGACCTGCGCTCCTAAGAATCACTTTATGTTCTCAAAGATAGAGAAGACAGGGTCATCCACACTGTATACAGTGTTTCAGCGATATGTAAAGACTAATAAGCTAAATCTGCTGGTTCAGACCGTTGGTTACCATATGAACACATCAGCTCCAAGAGGTGCTAAGCCAGGTAGGTGTATCACATAGACCCTCAGGCCGTAGAAACATCCTTCCCTAGGGACTAATTACTATGCGTTATGACAGATCCTCATTTTAAAAAGTCTGCCAATAGCAGTCATCGGAATCGGGATGCGATGTTAAATAAGGAAAATCCACCCAGAGTTACCGTCTCTACGAGGCAAATCTCCTAATGGGACTTGTCAGGGAAACCCTAGTCAAATATACTCGGTAGAAGAGTTTTTGTACCACTACCCACAACTGTTCTGCAATGGGGACACAAAAGTTCTTGCACAGTCACAGCATAATCCAGTGTCATTGGATTGCTTTTTTTCATAGAAATCAACTCAAAGTGTATATTATTCAGCAAAAGTAAATCTGACTTTAGAATGCTAGTTCATCTCTTCATCCCAACGTTTGGATTTTAAATATTCAATCATCATCCCAGCCTTATGCGATGAGGTGATCAATAGCAGTTTAACCGTAGACTTGTGCGGCAAAGGCAAGAGTTGGGAATCATATGTATGAGGAGTGTTCATACCAAAAACCTGTTATGACCAAGGCCTGCACCAATGATCTAACCATATTGAACCAATTGCCTTACTCCCTGAACTTTTGTCGTACCTCATATTAATCCATCCAGGTTGGGATATTGGACCTAGAAGGGACCAACTGGCTGATGCATGGATAGATCATGGAGCCTGGAATGACACAATAGTTCAAAACTATATGCACAAAGACTCTGTACTCATAGCCTGTATCAGGGAGCCCTACGCATGGTTCAAATCAGCTACAAAATATTTTGATCATACAAGGAAATTTGTAAGTAAACATTTGTGTACTCCCATGCCGTGAAAGCTCTATCTAAATTTTTACCTTCCACTCATTAGAGGTATATACACAAGGAAATACAAGTGGCTCACGCATGTACTAAATGGTGTAAACAGGAAAATTCGCACCTGTCGTTGGATCAAGATAGAGAGTCTAAAGCATAAAAATCAGCTGAAATTGCAGTGCAGTGTCACTTCATTGGATACCTTGCGCAGGAGGGGATGACTTCATAATGACTACGGTTTCAAGATTTTCTGTTGCCTTAATGGTTTGGTAACAGGAGTCGGGAGTTTTTCACTCTTGTTGGAAATGTGGAAACAAACCAGCATAGGTCTTATCCTACACAACACTTTACAGTTAATCAAGTAGTCTTCATAAACAATTCACAGGTTCAGGTGGTAACCGAGGCTATAACCATTTCAGGAGTTTCACAAGCTTGGTAACATGTCACTGATCTGCTATACCTATTTATGTCCCCTGATAATTAGGAGAAGCCTGTATGTCTGGTCCACATCTTTGTGAACCGGTGCCTTATGACCTGTTGCTACTGGTTAAACTATCACAGCGGTTCACTTTGTTCATTAAGCCCTGTTGAGTGACTGTTAGAGGCAATCTAAAGTGGGATGCCTCTGCCCTTCCTAACCCCCTTGTGACCTAATATGACGCAAATCGAGCCATATGCCATGTACTAACTTGAAACCATAGACTTATCCTCCTAACTCTATGCTTGACAATTGAGACGACAATTATAAGAACTATGTAAAAAATCTCATTCTTTGTTGTTTTAGAGCCCTGATACCCTGATAAACACTCCAGTTGAGGTGTACAGAGATAGACTAGAAATCGCCACATATTTACACCTGAACCAGCTTCTCTGGCTTGGGTTTGACTATAAACAACGGAAAAATGTTACTGCCATTCAGGAGCACATAAATCTAGTAGCGAAAAGGTGAGCGTAGAAACGAGTATCTTGTGTCTGTAGAAAATAAACATTGGGATGATTTAAAAGCGATTTATGATTTGAAAGGCATTGCAACACTCATTGTCATATCCTCATTGTTGGACAATTTAATTGATTTCTCGATCCAAAGGGGGGGAATAACATGAGAACTTGGTGATTGGAGAGCATACACCTCTGAACATTATTTTTCCAGGCAGTAGTCCAGGGTCTTTGACTTTAGAGTCAGCCCATCCCGTATGCGGATAAGCCAATAGCTGCCAGTCAGTTTTTGCTTGGGAATTGGACTGGGCAGAAAAATTGACCAATTTCATCGTCAACATCTCATTTCAGTGCCAAACCCCACAACACAGAAACAAGAACCAGATCAATTTGGTGTGCATGGCATTTTCCCTCCGCATCATGCTTTGTCCCATTTTCACAGGTTCGATTTGGTGATGCTAAATGATCAGTTTGATGCGTCTGTTCTTCTCATGAGAAAATTGCTCTGTTGGTCATATAAAGACATCTTCTACAAGTCCGCTCTTATCACAGGTAAGGTGCAGCCTCACTGAATGACATAACACAGATCGCTGTGTTATGTATGGAGTTATCCTCCCCTAACTCTCTGCAGTAATGGCAAAAGTGAAATAGCCCACTGGTTTTGTAGTACTTACAAACTTGCCTACCGGTGGAGGTCACTGAAGTACAGCGGTATTACCTAAAATTTGCAGGTTTTAGTTTATTAAAAGACATTGGGCCATTGGAATGCTGTGGAAGACCCTAAATATGTGAGCTAGGTTATCATGTGAATGTTGACGATAATTGTGCATTTATCTCCACCTCTGAACAAACACTCACTGTAGGAAACTACATTGGCTTCTTGACAGTGGCCAATAAATAAGTTTGAATCTCCATGACGGAACACCTGTCATACAGGCCAAAATTGAGGCTTTTTGACTCGGAGTCATCGGGACCATAGAGAAGGCAGCTCTATGTTTCGCCCGAGCCGGGAAATAACCAAATACGTTAACTAACAAGTCATCCTTTCATCTTATATGGCGGTGAATTTAGCAGGAGCAAGGGTTTCTCACGGCTCACGGATTGTCATAATCACAGACCTATGGTGACCTGTGACTGGTGACAGCTTGTACAGTATTGGGTTGTTTCCTGTCCCACAGGCTCAAAGTCTCAGAGTATGACGGACGCTAACAAAGCCAAGCTGCTGAGCGCAGAAGTTAATTTGGGAGAGAAGATGCTGTATGACCATTTTAATAGATCCTGGTGGCAGCGACCAGAAGTGAAGACGGTTGAATTCTGGGAGGAGGTAAGGGCCAATGTTCTTCTGGTTGGCCCTCACTCACCTTTTTGGGAGTTTTTCTTCCAGGGTTCCCCGACAAAAAATTTGGCAAGGATTTTTGGATGACAGTCAGATGCATTTCTTGTTGAAAACCATCTTCCTTCATCTAGTCCTGAGTGATTTTGGCTTGCCTACCCGCGCTCATAAGATGGAATTATTGGTAAGCCATTATAAAGAGACAGAAAGTGCATGGGCGGCTGGCTGAATAACCTTTGAAATGAGGTGTTTTTTCTTTGCATCGCCTTTTGATCGCAGAGCATCCACAATTGCTATGACACTTTCCTTCTTTATTTACCACTCAGCTACTTTCATCAGTGCCCAGTTTTATCGCATAAAAACCTTGCAAAGTTAAGGGCCTGCCACACGATGGAGATTTGTGAAAAAATCGCAAATAATGCTTCGATCTCTTCTATATAGCCCATGGGAATCCACAAGCTATAAAGTAGAAACTTAGAATGACCGACTACGCCTGACTTGAAAACTTATTTGAGCCAGTTTGGGAGCATTCATCATCGCAGAGCAAGAAACAATTGTAATACATGACAACTGAGCATCAGAGGCGATTTGAAAATGAAATCTTCTGAAATTTACCTGCGAGTAGCGACTAGTCGAGTCTAGCAAGATCCCCATGTACAGTCAGCAGCAGTTTGACAGGAAATAGAACCCCCGTGCTACACTAACTACACGGTCTCATTAGCCTCGGCCACGTGACAGCTGGAAACCCTATATAGTAGTTCACGAATAGTGGTTGCAATTGTGTGGCTAGGAAGGTGAATTGCGATTTTTTTTTCCGGGAATAGCCTATCGCAAAATCACAAATGTGCTTTCGGGTGGCAAGCCCTTTATGTGATAGGCATGGTCGCACCTTAACACTGCCTAGAACGACTTGATACTGTTACAGCAGTTTAGCTGTATACTCGTAATACTTCATGGATTGCTAGTTCGGACTTTAAAGCTCCTTTTTGAAGGTTTTTATCTATTTGAAAAACCCTGAACACCATAATCGTTTCTCATTGTACAGGTTGAATATTTTAAAACACTGAATCAAAAGGTGTCGTCGGCATGTCGAGGAGTCAGTTCTGAGAGACCGTATCAAGTACCTGCTACCAAGTGGCATGAGAAGCTGAATGTCACCAAACAAGACTGCAGTCTCATGACCATGGCTATGATACCCATGTATATTAGCACAGCACAGTATGCCATAGGAAACCAATATGTCAAATGGTGATGTATAGCTACATGTTATTTATTTAAAACGGAGTGGCACTACATGTGTATAATAAACTGATCTCAATCATTTTATGTATTAATTACTTCGCTTGAAATACTCTTTCAATCGTTTGATTGCTCCTTATTTTACATTACTTCGGTGAAAAACAAAATGGGATAAAACGAAATGAAATAATACTAGAAGTATCCAAGCGATTGAACTTTTCAATTGCTTATTATTACAATGATATGCCGGTAAATTCTACCAGGTCATAAAAGTGTATATTATATTACCATAGTTCTCATCTATTTGTGACATTTGAAGCGAATCAATGCGTTTTAGATTGGCGAGTGCCTATTCATATATTCATATCAACGGCATTTACTCAGCTTATGTGATCTTGTCATCTCTGGGACTCATGAGACAGCCCCTGCATTATATAACAAGTCTAGAGCGAGCAGTAAAATTTCAAGTTGGACACGGCCGAAAACTTAAGTCGTCATCAGTTTGTTACAAGAATAGCTATAATTGTCCCTTGTCACATAAATTGTTAAGTCGCTAAACAAGAAGGTTAATGATAAATGTTACAGGCAGATTCACATTATGATAACGGATGTGTAATGCCCAGCGATTGGCTGTGACTAGCAAGAGACTCAGCTGGGAGTTATTAAATGATGGTGTAGTTATGGCCGTAAACTTCCATTCTACATGATGGATTTGTAACAAATTTAATCACAATCATTTTAAACGAGTTCATCACCGTTGGTGTATCGAATGTGATGGTTTTAGTGAGATTCACATTAGCAGCATCTGACAGCTCATCATCTGTGAAAATCTCATAACCCTGAAATGCAAGGAAATACATCGATTCCATCCATAAAATCCGTACATCAGCTCATTGGCATATCTCACTGTCCCTGTCTGTCTCATATGACCTCCCCAGTGTAATGATGAATCTGACCCGTGAGATACACCTGTTTTGGCATAAAATATAACACCATGAGTGGTGTGAATGTGTGATTTCTCATAGGTGCACATCCCAGAAAAGCCAATAGTTGTGACAGGAAAAATTTCAGACCTCAATTCGTTTTGATCACTGACACAATCACTGTGTTAACCAGAGAGCAAACTCCAAAAGAACCGGTGCACGGAGGAAATTTGGAGTATAAATGAGTTTAAAATGTTTAGAAACACTTCACTTATTGAACGCTGAGAATTAACGCATCAAAGCTTACCGTGACAAAGCCAGCACTGTCTGTCATATCGTGCCAAATAGCCCCCAGCAATGTGGAATGGTAGGAGAACCTGGCCAGCTTTACACCCATTATAACGTCGTAACGCGGCTGTAATTAGTATGTATACTTATCATCTCAAGTAATCGTGTCATAGTAGGTTCTTAACAAAAGATTTGTACCAATTCACATGAGCCAGTTATGATGAGCTTTATCAATAGATGAGCCCTGAAATCATAAAGCCGAAATAATGGTCAGTACTCGTTTCAGCTTGAAAGGTATGACTTTTCCAAATTAGAATTCTTACTTGGCTTATCCAGCCCATAAAGATTCTATATTTACTATCGATGTATAAGAACAAGCTGTTCTGAAACAACTCAATTAATTGAAAATGACTCATAGCTTGGCGGCCACTAAAGCAGCGACAAGGTAACCAGTAATTGGTGAGAATAGGAATGCAACTCCAGGTGGGCGCACCAACCAATAAACATGATGCAATCACTTTAAAACTTAGAGAATTTACAGGGAAGTTTCCCTCAAAACAGAGAGTCAATTTAAAGAACATTTTCGAGCCAAGGTGAGGCTTAACTTGAACTAGAGTCTTTGTACCTGTAGATCGACCGATGTGACTATGATGTGGTGTCCAAAGTTTATGCTGATCCAATGGCCTGTAGCGGGAAGGGCTGTCCAGCTGGAGCAGCCTATCATGTTGTTAAGGCGAACATTGATAGCTCCACAGACAGCACCATTGCTGGTTGAGATCTCTATGTTTGGTACATTGTCTAGCTGTGGTGAAGCAATGCTCTCCCGCACCGTGTCTGTGGAGGGGTCTGTGACAAGATAGAGCAGTGACTGGATAGAGCTGCTCCATAATGCATATTTGAGGCATCATAGGCATTGTTGGACAAGCCAGAATGCAGTACAACTACGCACTGAGCTTGCTGATAAATTGGGCCTTCAAAGATTTGAGTGGTCCACCTGTAAACCAGTTCATGTGAGTGAAAGAAGTAACTTTTTTAGCTGGATAAAACTCAAGAAAGGTACGCACAGCCACATGGTCTGCGTATGCTCGATCGGTCCAAAGTGCTCATAGTTGCTATCAACCTAGCAGCACAGAAATGATCAACGAATGTTTGCGTATCTGAAAATGCTTAATATTTTGAGCATATTAGAAGTAATCAGGAGTGTTGCAGCGCGTAAGAGTTGCTGGTTTCATTCTCCCCCTGCCGACTTTCAGAGTTAACAGTGGCTCAGAATTCATTTCATGGCTACGACCCTATTGATGCCAGCCTGTTTAACTCTAGGCCAAGCTCAAAAACATTTAAAGGAAAGGCTGCGAAGGAAGAGCATCAGCAAGCTAATTTAAAAGGCGGGTCCATAAAATAAATGGTGTCCCTCTCAATTCTGAGTAGAGGATTATCGTTCAATTTCTGGGGCAATAATCTAATAGTACTTTCTGCAAGAGTGTGTGGGGTTTATAGTTTAAGTTGACTTTCTCAAAGCTAACTTTCACTCTATCAGCTCCCAGCGGGAAAAATTGCACCGGTGGGGCCTCTATTGCACCGGTGGGGCCTCTATTGCACCGGTGGGGCCTCTATTGCACCGGTGGGGCCTCTATTGCACCGGTGGGGCCTCT
>Ga0224511_10003969_pt1 | contig 10964 bp, 7 predicted proteins | sample SF_May12_sed_USG_2_FD_169988 | JGI IMG/M metagenome (GOLD analysis project Ga0224511, IMG submission 169988) | Sediment microbial communities from San Francisco Bay, California, United States - SF_May12_sed_USGS_8_1 | ecosystem: Environmental > Aquatic > Marine > Sediment | place: USA...
ATATATACGGATGCATGTTTTTTGTTTAATATAAAATTTCATTTAAGGTATTTGTGATGTTTGAATCAACACAAAACTATTTCAAACTGTTCATGATTGACTGTATCAAAGTGGTAATTTAGCATTTGTATGATCGTTGAGTAATACATAATATATATATCATGTTCAGTATTTGTCATTTATGCAATGTCGATTGCAAAGCAATTTATCCCATCTTACATTAATCACTCTCGACAACGCATTCCAAATAGAGCCCATCTTATACTTGAACGAGGCCTGAGAGAAGAGACACCAGACTAACGGTATATGATGGGCGATAAGCATTCTGATACCATGTTTTCCGCCTATCGTGTGACACAGTCGGGAGTCGAACCAACGACCTCCCGCTCACGGGGCGAACGTTCCACCACTGAGCCACTGCTGCGTTGCGGTAGTTTGCAATGTTTGTTGTTTTGTGTCTTGTATATGAAATTCCTGATCAGTGTGGGCGGGCCGTCTCGGGACATGTAAGTATGCAATCAATAAAACAATTACCTTCATTTTTAACAATCATTTGCACAAACACTTCAAAATGGCTTGGTGTTTTTATCAAGCAACGTTTGTTAGTTTTTGCTTTGACGTTTGCGCTCTTAGAGACAGTGTCCAAATGTTGGCCCTAATGTGTTTTTCAGTAAGGTCGCTCCATCGCTGAGCAACTTAGGGTCGGGCAAGATCTTTAACCTCGACCGTATGCTGGGCTTCTTATTCATTGAGGCATACATCTCAATTTCTATCTCCAAATCTCATCCTCAAGTTCTCTGAACCAGTACCGCCGTGACCGGACGGGCTTAGCTGATTGGTACTGGAATTCAGTTACCGAAATAATATCAGACGGGCTACTGGAATGCGCCCTTGCCTCATTGGCGGTAGGTAGCGGTCGCAACGAGTCAATGTCTTGGCGCTTTTTAGGGTCAACCATTATCTTCAGAATACGAACAGCCTTGATATCAGCAGTAGCTAAGTTAAGTGTTTCAACGGTTTAGCAATGTCTTCGCGCATCTCTGGAAAGCGTTCGTATAACACTGAGGCGACACACCTATTGTTGTCAGTAGAAGTAAATTGCCAATACTCTTTTAGGCGTTTTCCCATACACTTCGAACCGCATGGCCGCGTTCATTCATAACGCATATATTTAGTATGGCTATAACATGCATCTTTGAGTTGCTGCAATGTCGGTAAATGGAAGAATATGACTTAACTGTGTTGAAATGCCGAATACTCTAAAATAATAAAGCAATAAATAAATCAGTCAATCAGCCTCTACTTACTTTGGAAATCCTTTTAACTTAGATTGTACATTAACTACAATAACAAATGCCCTACGTTAAACAGTAAACTTTAACATGTTCGTAAGACATGCTATCATCCAGTCCAGATATATTTAATTATGAACTGTGGAAGGGAAAATGTTTGTAGTGTTCCATGGTAAATTATTAAGTTACAGAAAGAAGGTGAAAACGGTGCGATAACAGTCTCAACTTAAACGCATTACGTAAAATCGGCACATTGTCATCAAGGTTAGTGTGTCGACTTGAAGTTAAGACGCAAATAACGATGTGAGTGTTTTCGTTATGTCAGTTAAAACTATAGATGTAGTTGAATACAATGTATAAGGTATCTCAATCACAGTTGTTATGCGGAAAGTGAACAAAGCGTGCCATATGTCAATGCTGCGGAATTGTGTCCTGGAATCCATTTTTTCCATTGTGAAAACGCAACTAAAACTGGCTTTACGAGGTCTACCAATAAGTTGTGTGAGAACCAACAGGCCTTTAATTCTCTATATAATATTGACACTGAGGAGAGGTGAGATTTGGTGCAGCGTAAAACTTGTTTAAATCCCCATAATCTTAAATGGTCGTACCATGGCGAAAGTTAAGCTAAATTATTACCATATTGTAGGAACATTTATCGTAAAAACATATTTTTAAAAATCCAAACATATATCATGTTCAATGTTTGTGTGATTTTTTGTTGTGCTGGCTGTTGGTTTTTTTCTTTTCGTGGCCATATCGGTATGGTCCCCAAAACCATTGACTATCTTCTCCATTTCAGCGTTCATATTTCGCAAAGATTACATCGATAAAGCGGGTTTGAGTCCCCGACACTATCATACGCGTACTTAAAAGGACATTAATATATCATAGTTTTATTGATAACTACATTAGGGAGAACATAAAGATAACCCAAATGGAAAAAATGTGTAATATTATTCGATATTTTATCATCACGTATTGACCGAAATGGAATACAACAGTACAGTGTCATACCATTAAGCTCTAATACCGGGCCCCAAGTGAGCATATACAGCTGTGCCTTTCATAGAAAAACATAACTACGACATGAAGCGCGACTTGATAATCTGCAATGCAATGGCCATGGTCGGGGTAAACGTAAAATCTGTGAAAGAGCTTTCCCTTTCATCAGTTTAATTTAACTTACTACAGCTGGTGTTTAGTGCCTATGTGGCGGCTGTAAAATAATGTCCCCTACTACATCTTTGTGTAGTTTAATTTTTCTGGTCCTTAGGGATCATTGATTGAATGGTGTTAGCAGTTGAAATGGAGTTCCGCTCTTGCGCTAGGGTGGTTATCATTGGTGCGGCATTTTTCATTGCTATTGATGAACAGAATAAATAAAAATAATGTAACACACATTTTCCTCGAACAGTATAATTGGCCTTAAATTTATTTACCACACAAAATTGAATCAAAGAAAACACGTACAACTTATGGTTTCAATACTATTTTTTTTATTAAAGCACCATACTTTCTGGTAACGAAATTAAGAAGCGTCGTAGCATAAGCGATGTTGAAATTCAATGATTTTATTCCATGCAGACTTATGTTCGAAAGCATTTGTAAAAATTCTCACAGATTTGGTCACATATTTGCGTTATACAATGAATATGTTTATTGCATGTGTGAAAAGTGCTTGCTGTTGAGTAGTATTTAATACTACTTAAAAGTAGTATTTAATACTACTCAACAGCATGCACTTTTCGTTCATGCAATAAACATATTCATTTCATAACGAACATATAATACCACGCTCGCTTTGTGCAGGTAATCACGCAAGAACTGCTTCACTTCAATATATGACAATACCCATCAGGCTATAGTAAAAACATTTTAATATCAATGACGTACATTGACATTGTACAGTTTGCACAAACTGTATGCCATGCATACTTTAGAATTGATAAAACGGCTGTAAAGCAAGTTTCAAGTACAAATGGATAAACTAAAGCAAATAACCCTAAAGGCCTTATGCCAGACATGCAGAGCAAAATGACACATTTTAGTCTGACTTTCGCAGACATTCGGCAAACTAATTTATTTGTCTGTACAATTGGCTGCTGCACGAAGCTGGAGCGAATTGATACGCACTGGCTTACGACCTGAATCTGGACGGATAACGACATCATGATGACAGAATTGTTTGAGAGAATCTGTAAACTGTATCAGGATGTTCATTATACATCCTTTTTAACATGAATTTAATAACTCAGCAATACATCAGGTTGTGCTAAAATGGATCGAGAGAAGCAGCCGTGCTAAATTGGCAACACATTCCATGTGTGAAGGTCACCTAGCCCCATGAGAGAACCAAATCACGTAATGTGTTATAGAAAGTAATTACCTTGTAAATGGATGAGGAAACAACTTTTTATATATGAACATAAAACATACATTAACAAGTAATATATCACAAAATGATTTTTATTCGACAGCTATTATTGGTTTAGTCGCATGTTATTCATTCTAAGTTTATGTCGTTGCGAAAAACTTCAAGTGAATCTCATTGAAATAACAAAATGTTACGACTGCATTTATGTTTTGCGGTATATAATCGTATATTATATATGTATATATGACAGTATATGTTTGTATTTATGATGCCATATATTTTACCTGTAGCATTCTATGGAATTCACAGACAGCACATTCTACTGCCCAGCCTTGTTATCAAAGTGTGCTGTAAATATTGTCTTAATATTAACAAAGGGATAAAAAGAACTGTCTTTAAAAAGGACAAACGGCGTCGGATTAAAAAAAGGAAACAAAGTACTTGTACATAAATCTTACACAGATGACAGCAAACTTAGAATGGTAATTGTCAAGAATCAGTGGACAGCTATTTTGGCCAACTTTGTTAGAAAGTAAGTGATGTCTTCAAATTAAGGATGTTTATTACTTGTGTAATGACATACAGAGGCAGAAAAAAACTTAACGTAATTCATTTTATCCATAACATATTTTGCTTGACACATAACTGTTTAATGTGTCAATATCAAACACACTTTAAAAAGCAATACCCCAAAAATGTTATCTACGAACCAAGCAAAATTTCGTAAAACACATGCATTATAATAGTGTGGCCTTTATTTTTTCGCGCGTATCAGGTTCATCCAATCGAAAACGGGATTTTCTCTTGTTTCCCCACACGTCGTTTTCAGTGCTTATGAAATCATCCAATAGAACGGTGGATTGCTGAAATCCCAGACAGACGTCATTAAACAGAAATGTAGGTCAAAAGTGAGCTTAGACAGCTTCGCCGAAAAAGGCATAAGAGATCACTAAGAACAGTAACTTCTTTTAAGATGTACTTATACTCTGCCAAATATAATTGTTATAAAGCACGTTTTGTTCGAAAGTGGTGAGGTGCCCCTTTCAGAATGTTTCTCAATGATAATAATGGTTTTTAGACATTAAAACTGGGTCTCATGAATTCGATTACATATTTCTCATACGACTGACGTCAAAAGTTATATAGTTTGTTCTGAAAACAAAATGCTTTCAAGACAGCTTTTTGAAGTTTATATCTTTTTATAACGAAAACCTAATGTCAGTTATTATTATTATTATTATTATTATTATTATTATTATTATTATTATTATTATTATTATTATTATTATTATTATTAATATTATTATTATTACACAGTGTGCGTTCAATATGTCGAAGGCTATTGTCCACCAAGAGCTCTGATATTGATAATGTTCTCACTCCAAACTAACAACTCTATTTATATGTCATTTATTAATTAAATAACTGATACTTATCACTTATTATTTTAGTTAAACATTTAGGACTTGTCTATATGTATTACCATACTAATGCACTTGTTATGTACAGTGGCGGATCCAGGATTTGACCTTAGGGGAGGGGGCGTAGACTTTGTCAACGGTGGGGGGGGTAGAAAATCAAGTGAAAGTGTTGTATGTTGAAATAAAAGTCATCTTTTAGCGTGTTTTTGCCATATTTCTATTAAAATTATGCTTAAAATTAATCTCGAGCGAAGCGAGCGAAGAAAAAAATGAGAAAATTAGCGTTTTGGGCATGACAAAATCAAAGGTCCGCGGCCCCCCCCCCCCTGGATCCGCTAGTGATGTATACGACAATCATTAAAAAAGGCAAATGTTTTTGTTAAGTGGCCGAAAAAGTCTCTTGTACAAGTTCGACATCAAAGATCTTTGCATTGTGTTTCTAGTTTAATGACCTTAGATTTGTAAAATTGTATACGAACACGCATGTAAAGTTATGGTAAAATCTTTGATGTATTGATAAACATTGGCTTGACGGACTCACAACGGCAACAAGACAAACATGATAAAAGTTTTACCACATTATTCTATAGATTTATTGTGCGATTATCCAGGACGATAGTAATATACAAGTACAACTGTCAACATGTCTAGAAACGGTTTTACAAGCATTGTTATAAAAATGTTCACATTAGTAGTACAATAATGCATAACCGAACAATCCGTATTTGTTCTGTCCCGTTAGTACTGCTTATGGCAATGTATATTTACATGTGACAGGCATTGTGTTTGGAGAAGTTTAACCGTTGTCATTCAATAAATGTCTGGAAAAATGTTACAATTATACAATGTTTATATGCAGACTTTTACAATTAAGCAAACACTTTGATTGTGAAAGCTATGGATTTAAAAATGCTTGCATGAAATACGCAACATATTTTTAGTGTACGAAAAAGTAACTATGTGCAGAACAATTACATGACAAGCGTTTTGCATCATGCATTTGATGAAAAAAGTAACATAATAGTTATTGATTGATTTCAAACTTTATGAACATTTTTTTTTAAATATTATTCTTTAAACGTTTTGGACGCATACAATGATGTTAAACAACGTCTTGTTTGCTTTATGCAGGTAACACAAACATCTTGACAACAGTAAAAATCTGCACGGGTTCAATACAGAAACTACGCGGCTGACGTTGTGTTTTTTAGAAAGAACATAATTTATGGTGGCGTACATGGAGAAGTCGGTTATCCTTTGGAAAACGGGAGTGCAAATCCAGTTGTCATCGTTTCGCAGTTATGGTTAATAAACAGGTTCTGAAAATGGCATAATATTAACGCATTTCAAGATGTAATAGTATGCTTAAAAACGTTTGTTAAATGTAAGACATTGTGCATGTGATATGTATAGGGTTATGCTAATCACCAGCATGTTGTCAATGCTATTATTTACATACTCTTTTCTAAATACCTGTTTCAGTAGATTTTTTTTGCGTATATTCATGTATTTACAGCCCCAAATATTTAGTGGAAATTATGTTTACGATGTTGTAAACAAATCCGACAATTGTGTTCAGAGTGCGGACAAATATTCATTTGCGCCATTGTTCTCGTTTGCTTTTATAACAATCTGACATACTTGTCCTTACAAAACCTCATCAATAGAAGCAAACGTTATATTATCTAAAGTCACCTCTCGTTCGTACGCACAATGCCTTAGACTATACATGTATATATGGTTGATTGCCATGGTTGCACAAGTACCGCCTTTTACACCACGACATGTGTTACCGGTAATCTAGTGCAAGTAAGACTTGGCAATAACGGGGGAAAATGTGTATATTTTAAGCCCCTCGTTTATATTTTAAAGCAATTTAATGATGAACTGTTATGTTTTACGACCACTTTAGCACAATTCACTTGTGATTTAAAAATAACGATATCGTCTGAAGTTTAATTGAATAGATATCGTCTGCGCAAGATTTCGAAACAAATCGACTGTAATGTAAGTTATGTTTCAATAAGAATAAATAATAATCTGCGGCCATTACCAAAGTATGCTTGTATCATTAAATCATTTGTCTTAATTCGCTTTGCGACTGTCACGTTGAGATGTTATGCAAATGCATCATGCCGAAGGGACTAAAATATAATTGTATCCTACATATTAGACAAGAAAGATTTTGTTTAAGTTAATATACCTGTCATTAATCGTTGGTTAATACTAATTTGCTTTAGACGGAAAACTATTATCCTAACATGTATATCACCCATGATCACCTGTCCCAGGTGGAATCTATCTTAACGTGATTACTAAGAAGAGGTCAATGCCATCCTAAAATACTTATACTGGGATCAAGGCAATAAAGGCACCGCGTTCATAACGTCTTACGTATGACTTGGTCCGTGATTATACTTAGCAAGCGAAAAGTGAATAATAAGACAAGCTGTCTCAAGAACAAATTATCATAAAAACAGCGAGATTAATCAGCCGGTATTCCCTATGTTCGTAATCCGCGACGTCCGTGTTTATGATTTTTCGTTATGCCTCACCACTATTTAAGAATTATTTATAGGATGATTGACGTCAATGGATGAAAAGTACGCACTCATAGTGAGTATTGAAAAAGTAATTTCCTACGTTCAGGAACATTTCCTAGTACACTTTGTGGTCTATCATAAATACATACCTAATTATGACATGTTGTCCAACTCACCGATATTCATTGTAAATCAAACGGGCGCAGTCTCGATTTATCCATATTGAAATGTCTTATATAATAACCGATTACCAATACTAATACTATTTTTTATTTATTTTGGGTGATCAAACTTAAGTGTCACAATATTATTATGTTTATAATGTACAGTTCCTTAACATGACTATGTATTATCATGGCAATTATTTTAATGCAAAACAATAAACATCAAGGGAAACTGTATACTTGTGTTATCGTATAAAAGTGAGAAAAATATTCCTGAAATGCTTATAAAGTGATATATTCAGTAATATAATACTTTTTAACTGGAAGTCGAAAACAGAGTCATATACACTGGTCATGTTAAATCTATATTTAATGATGATTAATTAAGGAAAAAGCGGTGGAAATCACATATTTCGTTTGTAGCATATGTTGCATACATTTTACACGTATTTTTCGATATGCTTTGGAGGTGGTTGTTCCGTCTTTCATATTGATGTTTAAGATCTTTTTGATACAAAGATCAAAAGTGTCCTTCAAACTTCAAATGCGATTGCATAATTAAGAGTTCGGCCTTTAAAAAACGGTTTTGGTATACTGTGGTACATACGTTATCTGTATAACATGCATATGAAATACATGCATTTACATGTATTACCAGGAGATGAACAATGTACACTTTTGCAAGAGTTGTAGGATGACATTAAGTAAGTACTTGTTTGACCTTGCAGTGAAATAATAACACGCATTTTTTTACGTATTTTTTCATATGGTTATTGCTTTCTATTATCTGGAAGAGATAACAATTACATGCGTATACATAATCCACTACGTTCAGCCAAATGCCATTGTATACATGTCTTCCTGTTGTTCAGTTATAATTCATAAACAAACGCAAACTGTCGATGTGCTTTCATCATATTACCGTTTCGGTGTTTGTAGTGTAAGATGTTAACATGTCTCGTCTGCACGTTTTTATATAAATCTGCAGTCTCGAATAATGACATGGCAAAGTTACACGCGTCGGTTATTGTCTGATATTAATATTAAACTACTGCTTCAATTCAATAAAGTGTGTCTGTTTGTGAATCAAGTTCTCTTATTAGCAAATTGCATTTACAGTTAAGGATTATTTCACGTCGCGCCAAAAGCTGCAAAATCAATGCATCTTATGCAAACATACTAAGACGGTTAAGGCGTTCTTTTCCCATACAATTCGAAGAGATGTTTAACAGGTTCCAAGATAAAATTCCAAAATAGATAGGGTTACATTTAAGGCCACATGCTAAAATGGTCCGTACAAAAAATACACTCTTTGCACAGCACGAAATACGCAAACGAACAAGACGTAACATACATTGAGACGAAACTATATCTTCACACACGAAAACCCTTGCGTTTAAACAATGGAGAGAACTCAAGTACTGTCGTTGAACGTACAAAACCAAAGTCTTACTTATGACCATTTGTCTTTATATTCGCAAAAGCCACTTTAAAATGATATCCAAGTGTCCAATTATGACCAAATATAACTTAAACACCACCAAACAAACCTAATCACCTCCATACAGTAGACAACAAAAATACAGTCTGCAACATGAGTGGACACTGTCTTGATGACCAATTGTCAATTGTCTATTGGGAAATAGTTGCAATCAGACGATGAAAAGTGCAATTTAATTTGTCAGTTTTCATCTTCATTTACTATCCTGAAGTCGCTAATTTTAACATGACATTTGTATAAAAAAGAGGCTTTTTGATGACTTTTCCCCTTTATCCAATTTATTTAACCTACTACAACTGGTGTCTAGACTAGAGGTCTTAGAAAGTCGCCTCGTATTAAGTCAAGGCGTGTATGTCGTTTTAGTTTAAAAGTTTAATTTTAAATCCCCAAACGCAAAGCGGGAGGGGATTATAGGAATGCCCTTCATACGTTGGTCCGTCCGTCCGTCAGTCAGATTGTCTGTCTGACAGTCAGGTTGTCTGTCTGTCCGTCCGTCTGTCCATAACATATTCGTGTCCGCTCCATATATACATTTATATAATAACAGTGTCCACTTTAAATGAGGCACATCAGAAACCCCTCCAGGTCATGTCGTTAAAGGTATTGTGCTGTTTTATTGCCCAATGGGCGTCTGTTCGTTTTACTAATGCGAAAGAGTATCTCCAGACTAATGGTTTTGACACTAGTACAAATGTAATACAAATGAAGACACAGCTGTACCCATAGACACCACTGAAACTGCTTAGCAGAAAACATGTAGTGTGTTCTACATGTCATATTACAGTATAAGTAATGGTTAGAAAATTAGTGCTTAATGGGCGAGGGAAATACATTATGATATGTGAACAAACATTTTTTAACGCAGTATCAAACTTTATGAATGTTAGATATTAGCTTTCTCGTTTTGCTTTATTGACAGGTAACATATGTTTGAAAAGAATTTTAATGGTTTTATATAACTATCAATACCTGTCACCATGACAATCGGAGTAATGTGTTGCGTAAAAATGTTTGATGGTGTATTTACTAGTATGAATGTATGAAAAAAATACTTACATTGCATAGTATTGTGTATATCAAATCAACACCTAAACATATGTTTAAAAGAAAGGTAATGGTTAAAATCAATCCTAAAACGCAGATGTGTTTATTCAGTTTACGAATGTTCTTCCATACAAGTGCTGTTTCAGATACGATATTTTATTTAGTTCGTGGTGATGATACATGGTTAAATGCATATGTGTTACAAAGTTACAACGAGACTGCACTTCGTAAATATGCAGAAACAGTATACGTTTATGGCTCTTGAGGTGAAATGTCATTATGCGTGGTCTGCTAGCTTTGCAACTCACAATTGTTTTAATGAATGTATAAAACTTGCAATGTAGTGCCCGGGTGTCATCTTGTTATAAACTAAACTGACTGTATACTCGATTCATTTCAAAATTAAGCGTAACAGTTAGGTAAGCCGCGTCCCTTTTTAAACTGACGGGATACCGTTTTAAAGCTATTTTACTTAAACCTACAAAACTATCGATAGGTGATTATTCCCATTTAACACGTATCTTGTTATATCTCGATGGTCAGTTAACCTGTTAACACTTTTTTCTGGGACTGCTTGTGCCAGTAACTCGAATCAGCCTTACTAAAGTCAGAGATAGGAGAC
>Ga0224511_10003970_pt1 | contig 10963 bp, 5 predicted proteins | sample SF_May12_sed_USG_2_FD_169988 | JGI IMG/M metagenome (GOLD analysis project Ga0224511, IMG submission 169988) | Sediment microbial communities from San Francisco Bay, California, United States - SF_May12_sed_USGS_8_1 | ecosystem: Environmental > Aquatic > Marine > Sediment | place: USA...
AAAGTAAAATGGGTTTAAATCAAGCTTTCTATGAAAATGGAAGTGAGGTTGATTTTTTCACAATTTTGAAACAGTCCATTTTCGGTGTGGTTAAGGATGTGCTTGTTTAGAAGGCTATAACTTTGTCTAAAATGAACATTTTTTAATCAAGTAAAGTTTTTTATTTAATTTAAAGATGATATATTGTAAATATATTTTTTAATTAAAGAAGAAATAATAAATAAAAAATGGCCTGGCATAGCTAGTTATTGTACGCATGCAATACCTACCTGTTTTTAAGTTGTTTTCAATTAGGTAATTAATTGCACGACTAAAACTCAATATCAAAGACTATAAGTATCTTTCATGTGTTCCTCGTGTGGATGGGAAATCCATCCTGAGGGCGTAGTGCAGCATAGGCGGTGACGAGGCTTAATTATTTTAATGCTTTATTACTAATGAAAGGTACTTTTGAGGTAACATAACAATATTTTACTTCTTTTATTTCATTATTATTGATAGTTTTTGAACATGACAAATTGACTATTTTGGGCTGCTTTGGGCATTTAGCTTTGTATCTCCTCCTTAAAAATCGACAGTATAAGTAAAAACGGTATTATTATATGACTAAATATGTTTATCGATTTGTATCCCGTTTATTTGCAGTGTCGCAATATCGAGTATTAATAATGGCGGTATAAATTTGAGGCTTCCGATGAGGATCAAACGGCTGACCCACGGATGCTATCTAGTATAAATTATGGCGTAAATGTTAGTGAGGATCGAACTACTGAACCAGGGATGCTAATCGAATCACGAAATACAACGACATCAAGGCCTTTTAATTGTACAAACTATTCATTATACATATGCTATTATGTTATCTTTAATACTGTGAATATCTTTAAGATATTTTCTTGGCTCTTTTATAACAGATGCGTGTTTGCATGATAGCAAATCATTCTGTGTTTGATCATAATTGATCTGCATAGTTTGACCATGAATCAAGAGACACTTAAGTGAAATTTTACCTCGATTTTACTCAGCACTTATGTGTTTTTGACATAACATCATTAATGAATAACATAAACACCATGTATGTCGAGTGCATGGAGCAAGACAATGCCCGCCATTTTACAAATATTCATTTTGTTACTGGCAACTGCAAAGGTCGTTGTGTGGCCATCGTTCTTAAACGTGACATTTTAATCAGATTAAGTCATACACAATTTGTAAAGAAATATAATATAAGTGGGTTAAATTAATCTTTTTTAGCTGTCAATCTTTGTTTAACAGTGTGGACAACACTGCAACAACCTATAATGTTGAAACCGCAGCAGTGGCCTAGTGAAACTACTTTAGTCTCATCAGCAAAGAGGTCTGGGTTGAGATTTGAACTTCTCCAAACTAAAGACGTTATAAAATGAAAGTTATAACCAGATACACACCCTATGCCCGTCCACTTAGCATGTGTGATGAGTTGGCCCTGGACACAAATCTACTACCTTTCGCTTGCCACATCTGAACCACGTAGGTCAATTGTCAGTAACAGACTCCAGCTAAAGTATGTGAGCACCTTCCGCTGGATGTGTGTACAAGGGCAGTTGCAAGTAAGTAGTATTTACCACCACGATGTTATTATTTAGCGTCGAAACGGCAAAGAAGAATACAACAAAATCAACGACCAACACTCAAGCAAAATTAATACACCATTTGCATAAATCTGATTCCGACACATAGGATAGTTACTACCAGAAAAGAATGGTCGAGCGTTAACACTCAACTACTTATCGTCTTTCACCAAATCGAGGGCTTGGTGCAAAACTATTGTAACTACCTCATTTTATATAACAATTAAACTGATGAAAGGGAAAGCCCTCAGAAAGCATAGCCTGCACGAGAAAACAACAGCCTCGGTTTTTTGTGTAGTCATATTTTTCTGGTCCTCAGGGATCATGGACTGTACATGTATGTTGTTTACATTAAAACATGGCGTTCTGCTCATGCGCTAGGGGGCGTCAGTGGTGTGGCATCATTCATTACTACTGATGAACAGCTTCAATAAAACCGAGGCTGCTGTTTTTCGTGCAGGCTATGCTTCCTGGGGGCTATCCCTTTCATCAGTTTATTATTGAAACTGTTCATCAGTAGTAATGAATAATGCCACACCACTGACGCCCCCTAGCGCATGAGCGGAACTCCATTGTCAAATGTAAACAACAGTTACAATAGTTTTGCACCAAGCCCTCGAAAAACAGTTTAGTACTAGCCAGTTATACCTGCTAATGCGTCAACTAATTTAACAACGTCGGTACAATTATTGGTATTGACATTCGGCATCATATCAATCCCTTAAGATAGATCAAACATTATATATTAAATCTTACTTAGAATATAACTAAAATTGTTGCCATAATGAGTTATTGTGTTTGTATTGTAATCTACGTTGATCCTAAAAGGAAATAAACTCTTGATAGTATGGCCTTTACAAAAATATATGACAGAGTTTGACTATGATCGCAGAGTTAAATTTTGTTATTAGAAGGTACAGTGTAGAGTTATGCGCACCGAACGTTAGGAATCAAAATGTTGCTAAACTATCAAACATTGTGGTTGTGTATATATACATTATGTGCTCATTATGAACATTGTTTTTCTCAAAAAGGGAGTACAATAATAATGGACAGTTTTATTAAAAGCGAATTTTCTCCGCCGTTTTGGGAAACCTATGTTCAAAACGAATCGCTGTCCTTCGACCAATTGACATCGTCGTATTATACGTCTACCGAATCTGCCATCCGGTGTGCACGTCGATGTATAAGCGACAAGAACTGCAGTGCGTTTGACGTCAGACGCGACGTTAAAGACGCTTTGACGGAAACATGTGCATTGCGAAGAAGAAAGGTATTATCCTTGGTGTAATAAAATACATGTACAATTTCAAAAATGATTTATTAATGTTTGGATAATCAAAATCAAATCATGTTATTAAACGAAAACGGAAAGAATTTTGTACATTGTCTATATCACGTGACTTTTATGACTAGTGTGTTACATAAATTAGGTATGCGTTGTTAACAGATTATCACAGCATGTTATAATTTACTCAAAAACAGTGTTACTAAAATCAGACAAAGTGGAGTACACGCTTATTTTAGCGCATATGCATAAACACAGTAACACGAGTATCTTATAAGCAATAAGCAACCGGCTTGTTTAAGCATTCGAAAATTGCTCGCTGTTTCATTTTTGTTCCAACGATGTACTACATTAGTGAAAATGTTTCCAAACTAATACTGAAATTGATAGTAGGTCAACCGGTAGTTAGTTGTGTTTTGAAATGTTTTGCTTAAAGCGGTTGTCCGACATAAAATATGGTAATTATTCCTAGAAATATATTTATAATTCAATGAGGATAATATTTTTGGAAAGGATAAATATAGAACTAGAATATTTATAGTGCTCATCGGTGACCACAGATTACTTGATATTATGTTAGTGCGAAAATTGATAAACACTCATTTATTTACATAAATCATCCGCGGATGTCCAAAATGGTTTGCTGTTTTTAATATGAACAATTCTATTTTTGTCTATAAGAAATCTCATTTGAAATTGAATTTTAATACACATTTTTACATTTATTTTGTATATATTAGTACTTAGATTAAATACATAAAGTATAAATGACATACTGTGTCATGTTGAAACGCATGGAAACCGAGACTGCTTTAAATCATGTTTTCATTAAAGTATGGATGAATTACGGCTTAAACCGAAAAATTAATATATTATACAGCTTCTGTCTGGATTGTCACCAATAGCGAATTTGTCAGGGATTTGGTACAATGTTTATGTATATTATGTATTTACAGACATGCGTTGAAGGCTGGGTATACTATAACAACAGCTGCTATGAAATAAACACACTTGCTGCTGCCTGGAACACGGCCAGGGACAACTGCAAGTCCAAACAAGGTCATCTGGCGACCATCGCAAGTGAGGGAGAAAACGTGTTTGTGTCTAACTTGCAGAACCATGTTGGTCAAGTGTATCAACACATGGCGTACTGGATTGGCCTGAAATTACACTACATGGCGACCGGCAATGATTACTATGTGGCTTGGGAAAACCAGGAACCGTTCTCCGGTTATTCAAAAATCAACTACACAGATGGTCACGTATGCTTCGCCATAAAAGATGGCGTTTGGCAAACGTACCACTGTACCGGTGGACTCTTCTACATTTGTGAAACAGATGCAAACTAAAGAAAAAAAAACAGGTTATATAAAAAACATTCAGCATTTAATATTGATTTAATCAGACATACCTTGTTTCTATATGTTTCAAGTCGCCTTTGTTATTCGTCATAAATATGTTGAAAACCGTACATTGCATTTGTATTATTGAAAACTAGTCACTTACCCATGCCCAGGTGTGTACACAGATATTTAAAACGGGAATACAAAACATCCGTGATACAACCCCGTTGTTGTCGTTGTTTTGTTTTTCTAAAATTCATCTTCTTGATTTGAAAATGTTTCTTAAACTTTTTTATGTTTTTGATTTTGTTTCAATCTCAGATATTCTGGAAACATATATTAAATGTGTTTATTAAAGTCAACTTCTTCAATCTGTGTTTTATATTGTTTTCTTCTCTAAAGGTCTGGATACATATAAAAGTGTTTGTTATATTTCACTAATTTAATTTCAAAGTATATTTAGATCTCCATAAAAAGAACATGCTTAATGGTGTTATCATATATATTTTTGTACATCTCAGTCAATAGCGCATCGGAGGGTCGGAGTTTTAGGCCTCATCGGTAGCGACACCCGTCGTTTATGATGTTTAATAATAGACAATGCGCCATGTCCAGATCAGTTGTGTCTTATTGCTCATGTAAGAAAGCAGCTAATAGCTCGACTAGTGGTAAAAAACCCCAGGAACGTTCGTCCTTGGATTGACCGCCGTGATATAACATATTCAGTTTTCATAAACTCAATGTAAAAGGCATTTAATATATCATATAATAGGTGACAATAGCAATACAATACCGTGCATAGCAAAATTGTCAATCACAATGCGTTTTTAAAAATTTGCTCGTACATACACTTTCGCTATTCTAACCAAACGATCAGAAATCCTTTACCTTCGTTGGGGCTAAGATACGATGTATTGATTGTTGAATGTACGCAATTTTGTTTTCAACAACGAAAAGGTTACATTAATTTTGGAAGTTGTTTTATTAATATTAAATATGGAAAGATACGCCAACCTAACCTCTTATACAGGGAGCGGTCGCCGATGCCGACGCGGGCGCCAAAAAAAAAGAGACAGGAATAACTCTATTTGTTCTTTAAATAGTTGTGATATGTTTTTCGTATAAACTATCAACACTCTAAAACCTTTCTCTAGTAAACTTATGTCTCGTTTCTATTACAACACACAAACTTCCGTTCGACGTCAGTAAATATTAAACAATGAAAATGACATTTTAAAAAGTTTATGAAATACTTTTGAACATGCACATTGACATAGGTCGAATTTTAAGAAGAACTCAGTTCGTTAAAATGTAAGGTTTATGTGTACTTAAATTCTTTGATAACTTGGTAAGAAGAAGATAATAAAACTTTATGCACATAATTTGACGCAAAATGTGTGTCCATGCAAATATGTAAGTTTGTATTCATTCAATGCATTTAATCAACCACAGCTTCTTATCGTTGTCAATGTTAAGAATATAGATCTAATTAGAACAGACAGACACAAATTCTAATTTTGTTTTTAACCTTAAAGAAGATAATTTATGTTAGTATTAAAATAATTAAGATTAATTTTAAAGTTATGTTGTCAATGGTTTCAACTTTGGTATTAAAACATTACACTGATCTGTGTCATCCTCGGATACCCAGGGGTGTTTCCGCTCGCTACTTCAATCCCTGGGACAATTAGCTTGAAAAGCTTTGAATATGCCACCGAAAATAGACACGAAGCGTTATAGCGTGCGGCCCAATCAGATAACCGCTCTCTTGTAATGATCGTTTTCATTGGTCATCTTGCTCATCGGAAAATGACGATGCAACCAATGAAATGATAGTATTTATTCAGTGGTACATCGAAAGAAATTCAACTAATTGTCCTAGGGGTCGATGTAGTGAGCGGAATCACCCCTGGGTATCCGAGGATGGATCTGTGTTAAGACACGTACTAATAGTACAGTTTCGTTTTATGAACATCCGGATTTGTGTTGATCTATCTGGTGTTAAAAGGTGTTAAAACACATTTCCGTTGTGTTTATGCAATTGCTACAAACCACTTACAAGCGTTAGGCGGCGTCTATTTATATAAAATATCTTACAATCTTACGGTACCCGCGAGGTCCCCATCCGGTAACCAGAACAATCGTTCAATAAAATATTAAAGCCCCTGTCACACCAAACGGCGATGCCACAGCGTTTATACAGCGTTCTAAAAGCATGTCAGCGCACTGTGGGATCACCGCGGAATACGCCTAAAATATCAAATTTGTCAGTAATAGCGTGTACACTACGTCATCACAGCGTCCCTACAGCGTACACACAACGTTCCCACAGCGTCTTTACAGCGTCCATGACGTTTTCACAGCGTGCAAGCAGTTGCTGCAGCGTGTTTACAGCGCGCACATGGCGTGTTCACAGCGCGCACACGGCGCGCTACCGGCGCGCACACTGCGTTCTCACGGCGCGCACACAACGTCCTCACGGCAATTAAATTATAGCATTTAAGATTTGGTACCTATCCTATTTTGAAAACATCTTTTTTTACATTTCGAAGCCATTTGTTATAGGATTTAACAGTTGTTAAACTGTTTAAAGTCAGACAGGACTTGCAACATACATGTATGTAGTAACGCACATATACTAAGTAGTGTACATTGAATAGCTTTTATAATGTCTGTATGGTGTGTTTTAGTTGAGGTTTATTTTTGTTAAACAACTTATTATTAAAATAAAAGACAAACTATAGTCAAGCTCTTTTGTTAGTTTAAATAAAACTTAAACCAATTGCATTTATTATTATAAATACTTGATATATTTTAATATATTTTATGATTATTTGTGTTATTATCAAAATGCATTGCAAACGCCTACTCCAAATGCAGAATTTACACGGCGTCTTTACAGCGTGCACTCGAAGCGCTCACAACGCACCCACGGCGCTCTAGAAGACCCCACAGCGTTGCCGCAGCGTTGCCACAGCGTTGCCACAGCGTGCTATCTAACACGCTGTGGAAACGCCAAGAAGCGGCGTTTGTTTTGAGCATGCTCAAAATAAACGCCGCCGCATGGCGTTCTAGGCGATTGCACAGCGTTTCCACAGCGTTTGCACAGCGTTGCTGGCGTTTGCACAGCGCGCACCTTGGCGTTCTGCAATTTTTTAACACTGTGTGAACGCTGTAAGGACGCCACTCTAGTGTGACAGGGGTTTAAGTCGGCCTTGTTGTAAAAGTTGAAGAATGCTCCTTAAATGATCTTTATCGTCTTTACTTTGTAAGCAGATTCCTTTTATTCTTCTGACTTCCCGCCAACACTAATCTCAAAAGTCCAACCGAAAATCAACTGTATTTGGTGTGTTATGGTGGCGAATGGGGCATAACTGCATATCCTGCACTTCGTGTAGGTTGTGCAATATCTTCCAAGCACCGATCGGCTACCGTCCTGTTATTAAATACACCGGCTGAATGCCGTATGCCACCTACCCAGCTAGGCATCGGTAGACGTTTCACATACAGACGCCGACCGGTGCCCTTACAATTTATGCCTACGCAAGAAATGTATGTTGAAATCGGCCGGTATCCGGGCGATTCCTAAATTCACTGGTATATTGCAGATCGTTAAAATCGTACGGCGGCAGTTTTATATGGGACAGGGCGACATATTGTGTTTTGCACGAGAAGATCATTACGCACTACGCCATATTAATGTTGAATGGTACACATATAGAAAATAACAGGTCAAATACATTTTAGTATAATTACCATTTATACAAAAGCAATACCGTGTATATTTAGATCACAATATCTTAAAATACATGCTCAAAAATCAGAGTTTGAAAAATACACACATTCTTAACAACAATTAGTGCATTTACATGAATGCTCATTTTAGACATTTTAACACGATGCCGTAACATTGTAGTTTGCACCTACTTTTCAAAGTCTATTTGTCAAGCTTACAGATTGGTTAGTGGACACATGTACGCGTTCTTAACAGTTTAATATAAATTGAAGAGATGTTCAAATAAAGAATGTTGTAAACAATGTAGACATGTTTCACTCAGTTTGTATGTTCTGATACATATATATGATATTTCCCTATTTTGTCAATCACTGACCAGTATTTTTAGTCTTCTTTGTACATTTTTTCACAAATGTAGAAGAGTCCACCGGTACAGTGGAACGTTTGCCAAACGCCATCTTTTATGACGAAGCATGCGTGACCATCTGTATAGTTGATTTTTGAATACTCGGTAAAGGGTTCCTGGTTTTCCCAAGACACAAAGGAGCTGTTGTCAGTCGCAGTGAATTACATCTTCAGCCCAATCCAGTAGGCAGCGTGTTGAAACATTTTATCCACGTGGTTCTTCAGGTTAGCCACAAACACGTTTTCAACCTCACTTGCGATGGTCGCCAGATGGCCTTGTTTGGACTTGCAGTTGTCCCTGGCTAGACTCCAGGCTGCAGGGTGTGTGTTTATTTCATAGCAGCTGTTGTTATAGTACACCCAGCCTTCCACGCATGTCTGTAAATACAGAAACATTTTACAGAAACCATGATGCATTCGCCATTAAGCACAATCTAGAAAGAATATAAGCTGTAGAATATGGTGAACTCCATTTCAGTTGGCATTAAGTCCCTATTTTGAGCAACCCGTGGACCACCCACCACTGTTATATTCCAACTTACATTTTGCCAATAATAAGTGTTGTAGGTGCTGTACTTGAACTGATAGAATTTTAAACGTTAAAGGTCAAATATGTTATTTTGCCAGAAAAAATTCGTGGTTGAAAATTGAGGGTAAGTAGATTTTTGATCACACTCGATTACACTAATGCGTGTGATTTCTTTGGTAGTTTTATGTGTTAAATCTAAAAATGATGTCATTTTACACGTACAGCCCCGTATTCTATCCGTACACTAACATCATTCTAAACTCATACAATTAATTAAATATTAAATTAATTAATATTTAATTAATATTGAGTAAGTAGATTAAATGTACTAACCCATAGTGTTGCGTTTAAGGCGGCACAGGCGAACAATTATAATAGTTTTGTTTTGGCCGCGACACCTCGGTTTCGATACCAAGTTTCGCCGACAATTTTCTGCTTTTTAGGGTTTTCTTTGTATGCATCGAGTATTAATTTTTACATTGAAAGACAAATAATTTCAATCAATCAGTTAAAGTGATACACCTCTAAATCGAAACATACTTGATTTATTATAATTCATCTTTAAAATTAAATCCTTCATAAAAAAATACTCGTCTGTAGTTGTAATATGTGGTAATTTAACACAAAAGGCTGACGGATATAAACATGAATAAAACCTGTCGTGTTCATGTTTCAAATATACCACTTTTGGATTATCAAACATTTCATACGAATTTGTTAGGAATGTTTTATCTTATTTGTTGTAGTTGTTCAAAAGTAATCAGTTTTGTTACGATTTTTATTGTACAACTATGAAATATGTATTGTTAAAAACGTGAAGCCAAAGCGCTAGTCACTACATACAATTTCAAACAAGTATGACTGGTTTTTGTTAAGGTAATTAAGTTTTTTTACATATAAGATTCTCTTTTGTCTTAAAGACATTTTAGTTGCACATTTTCAAATGATAAAAACTTTAAATTTATGATAATGTGTTTTATAAAATGTGTTGTTTTCCTTGCATTCAGATGTCATTTAATGAAATGTAAAATGTTGTTTATAAAGAATGTTCCATAATAATTTAAACGGGGTTAATCATTTTCTACATATTCAACTTTGGCAGGTGTTTAGGCTAAAACTTCATAAAAATAACGATTACCGGAGTAAAGTTGTGTTTTCATTCAATTTTTGATATTTAATATAACTAAAACATGTTTTAATAAAGAGCTTGGCATAGCAAATTTGGGTTCTGCAGAGGAAATTGAAATCTCTATGAATTAATAAAAAAACATTTGTATTTCATGGAAGAACATTGTCCGTGATTCGAAAAACGTTTTTTTTAATTGTTTTCCCACTGAAATATTAAGTTTAACTCTGAATCCGAACTTTTCAAATGACTTAATAAAAGTAATATACATGCTTAATATCAAGTAATCTTAGTCCCTTGTTGCTGCACTATACATTTTTTTTTAATTCTCGGATTCAGAAAATACCTTTAAATAGTCACGAAGAAATATCCTAACGGATTAATAAATAGGTGTTTGGAGGTAATTTACTTACTTTATAAATGTGACCTGTCGTACAAAAATTTAATAAACACAACTAAATATCAGTCATTTTACTGTTGTTAAGTTGGATGGCCTCGGACTGATTCAATAGTGCTGAGAAACCTCTCAAAGCAACATCAGTCTCTTCACCGTGCCTTTTCATTGCAGCACCACATGAGTTACCATTACTTGTGCTACCGACTGCAATTTCATGCCCAAACATTAGATCATCTGGTTCCAACTTAGTCAATTCTTAATGTCTCTCAGCTTCAGTGTTGATTTTCTCATCACCATCCAACAAAAAACCAATTGTCCACAGAGAACAGAGAGCAGCTCAGATATAACAGCTATTTTTAACAGCTATTTTTACAACTCAATCTGAGGACATTTACAGAGGAACAAAAAGTGTGGATTCAATGTTATCTGTGTTAGTTTTGGGGCCTATATATCACGTGACTCTTTGTGTGGCATTGAGTGGTAACATTGCCTCCCCTCAGATAAACAATATATTTTCAACTATTTGAGA
>Ga0224511_10003971_pt1 | contig 10963 bp, 6 predicted proteins | sample SF_May12_sed_USG_2_FD_169988 | JGI IMG/M metagenome (GOLD analysis project Ga0224511, IMG submission 169988) | Sediment microbial communities from San Francisco Bay, California, United States - SF_May12_sed_USGS_8_1 | ecosystem: Environmental > Aquatic > Marine > Sediment | place: USA...
ATCTCAAAATCCACAATCCTATACCAAACTCCTTGTGACATGGCGTGTAAGGGACGCATCAAATAAGCTCTGCTACCACTGCCCGGTGGTGCGACTCTCGAGTCATGGGCTATGGTTCGCAGCACTAGCCACTGTGTTGCTGGAAGAGGACTCGGGACCCACCAGTGCAAAAACAAATCTTGAGAACATTCTCCACAAAAAAAAGGAGAATCAGCTACCCACGAGATGGACGCCATACTAAAAAAAAAAGATCGCTGGTTCGCGCCCCACTGCCGGTGAGGTGTTTTCCTGGTATGGGTCTTGAATAAGCCCCTCACAACGGGTTGCATGCGTGGGTTCAGATCACCATGGTAGAAAAGAGAAGGTCCCAATCAGTGGATGAGGATCACTCCACGGTTGTCAAAAATCCAACTCTTCCTTGTCGAGAAGAGTAGTCGAGTTTCGGCGGGTGATGTCTAAACTGACTTAAGTTGACTGACCACCAACTTGGAGAGATGATACTGACCCAAGCGTGGTGCTCCGTGCTAGGCCATTACTGGTGAAAAAACAAGTATCTAACCTGGGAGATTTGCTGTACGTGAGAATAAGATCTCTGCACTATGTATGAAGAGCAGGATTCGTGCATGCTGAAATACGTATTCAGTGCTTAGTTATAAAAAGTCACCATGTTACTTGTCCATATTACATGCACGCAACACCAAAAATCATACCAAAGTGGTGCACAACAACCCGACGAGACGGTGACCAGGGAGAGTCCGGGTTGCTTACTTATTTCATCCAGGACATTTTTGTTCACGACTTCTCGATCGAAAACACAATATCATTTTCTTAAGTTAACAGCGACTGAGTATTGAAAATCAGTGAATTCATTTTGTATATCATCATGGAACGGATTGATGCAGGCAGACCATTTCGCCCACTTTGATTCCGGCCACTTTCTAAATGAGCTCCGCCCGAATGTCATGCCACTGCCCTCATGTTGACTACGAGTTGTGCTCTCGGCTGATGACCTCCATTTACGCGCAAGAAGATCCGAACTACAATCTCTTTGCAAACGAGGGCTATGAAAGGCTGTATCAAATCGTGGTCCCACTCGCGAAATGTTCGGTAAGGTTACTCTGGTCACTACAATTTAACTACGGCTTCTCAGGTAGCCATTACCAACTGAACAGGACCTGTTAGGGTATCGCCAACTAGTCCAGTGACTGGATTACTAGCTCTTGTATTCGTGATAAGAGAAAATAACGGATCGCATAGTTACTTGGCTACTACTTACTAAGTTACTAATTAACTGAAGTAATACTAATACTAAATAATACTAAACTAATAGTAATACTAATACAAGTAATAAACTAATACTAATAGTAATACTACTACTAGTATTACTAAGTAATACTAAACTAAAGTAATAATACTATTGCTTTAGTATTAGTATTACTATTACTAATAGTAATACTAATACTAATAGTAATACTCATACTAATAGTAATAGTAATAATCTATTCAATAATAAATAATAATACTTTATTACTTATATTATAGTTATTAATATTATAATATAAATTATAATACTAGTAATATTAAATTAATACTCACTCACTGACTCAGTATAAGTATTGCTTATTTACTAATTAATAGTAATAGTAATACTAGTAATAGTGTTACCGTTGCGTTAGTGTTATTAACTAACTACTAACACTAACAGTCAGTGACTCAGTCAGCTAGTCACTCAATGACTCAGTCACTGGGGTCACCCGCCCCGCGTGAGTCATACTCATACTCATCGACCGGTGACCGTCACCGGTCAGTGAGTATCAGTATGACTCACGACTCATCACTCAGTCAGACTCAATCTCAGAGTCAGTCTCACTCAAAAAGTCTCAAGTCAGTCACTCACTCATTGTGAGTGTGACTGTCACTGTGAGACTCTCAGTCTCACTCACAGTCAGTGACTAAGTGAGTCACTCGGTTACTGACTGAGTGAGTGACACTGACAATGAATGACAGTTAGTAACTAGTAAGAGATTCAAGCAATTACTAACTAATGACTTGGTAGACAGGGAGAGGTGTTGACTCACTCCACCACTGAGCCAGCCCAATGAGTCAGTCAGCTACTGGACTGGCTCAGTTACTGAGTCAGTGAGTAGAAACTGACTGACTCGACTGAGTGAAGCTGGCTAAACCAGTGACTCGGAGAGTGACAGTGACTCGGAGAGTGACAGTGACTCGGAGAGTGACAGTGACTCGGAGAGTGACAGTGACTCGGAGAGTGACAGTGACTCGGAGAGTGACTGACACTGAATCAATTTCACTGTCAGTGTCACACTCACTCAGTCATTGATTGTGATTGTCTGGCTGTGTCGTGAGCCAATTGATTAATCAGTGACTCAGTCAGTCACACTCACTGTTGGGTGAATTGGTCTTATTTTCTCAATTACTGAGTGAATCATCCCAGTGACACTGAGTGACCGACAGACTCCCATATACTGGGTTAGATCACTTACCTGTTTTTTTATACATCCTTGAAACTGGTTCTCTAGTCAGTAGCTGAAGTGAATGACTGTATCTGCGATGGTTTTTTTTACCTTGTCACCAGTAACTCAAACTTTATTGACTAACCACTTAATTACAAAATTAGTGATTTTCTGGTTTGAAGCTGTCCACTGAACCAAAACTTGATGCATAGTTATTGAGGCATGTATGCATTTCCGTCAGTGGTTGTTTGACCTGATCTCGAAAGTTTGAAGCGTTGTGCTAGCGATGGTACAAGTATCTATAGCTTTCAGGTTTTAGAACAGCTACCATTTGTCTACACTGTAGTGCCAGTCTCATTGTTGTGACCTACCTCGTGGCATCCAGTCGGTGCTACCCACATCCAGGAGTACCTTTTTTTATCACATCACTCAGTTTACCTCAGCAACACCGAATGCCATTCCTTTACAGTGTCCATTGTGTAGGTGGGATGTTATAACAATGTCAGCATTAATAAGAAAGTCAGAAATGTCTGATAAAAGCGGACAACCAGTCAGTCTGGGTGCAGAGAGGATGACCAAATCGCTAGCCGTCGGACCATCGCCATTAAAAATATTCGGTAATGCCAAAAAGAAGGTTCGAGATATCTACGCAGACATCAGCGGATACATATCAGAGGCACGACAGTTCGTCTCCGGTAAGTGATCAGATCCTACACGTTGTAACTGTAATAGTCGATGGTGCCTGCTTCAATTCCCAGCTCACCCTTCTCAAATCGCGACATTGAATAAAGCAACTCCACTCATAGAGTTACCTTCTCTATGGGGGTGAGCGGGTGTAATCTGAAAGTCTTCTCATGATGCACCTCGGAGCAAACGCATAGTCAAGTAGATTCAGTAGACCGGTTTCTGCATCCTTCCTTACAGCTGTACTGTCAAGGAGACATGAAATTTCTTTTTACTATAATGTTTATTCTCAGGTTAGGTATTAGTTTAGTGATCTCGACCTTATATGCGAGTTTCAACAAAAATCATAATTGGTTGAGGCAGGACACGTGTAATCTGTAGCCAAAATTTACCTTTTCAAGAGATTTTTCTATGAGAAAACAAAGTCTCTGATAATGGCCGTTTTCTCTCGGCTAGTTTTCAGTGTTCTGCGTGGACGGCAGCTCAAAGGATCACATACTGGTAGTAGCCAGGGGGCTGTGCTTCGATAGCTGTTCGTTGGAAATTAGCTGGTCCACGGCAAATAACTCCACTTCAAAGTGCCCTTCATCTCCAAAGCTATGCAATAGCCATGTTCATGGCTCAAAGTGACATGCAGGCTAGTTCAAACAAGTCAGATCGCGGTGACCCCTCCGTAATAGGATCTTACATTGGTGAAAGGATCCAGTCAAAGCACATTAAACAGTTCTTCTCTGGAGTTGGAAACAGCGTGTTAGGGTGTTTTTCGACCCTGCCCGGGTGCCCGACTTTATATTCAGACAATGAGTTGTTAAGCATTCTTGCCGTTTCTTGCCACCCACAGTCCAACCCTGCGCCTGTCCCATATATTAACGATAGCAGAGTTCCCATCATGTAATTTTGGTCCTGTTGGATATTGGGGTACGTTTTAGGCATGGATGATGAGCGGGTGGTTACAGAGGCTGAGAAGAGCCAAGTGACCGGTTACACAGGCAAGGTGACCGCCATCCGCGAGGTGCTCAGCCGTGACCACATGAAGGTCGTCTTCTTCGGTCGGTAAGCGAACCTACAGCAGAGCCTGCCCTTCCTCTCCTCCAATAACCCACACACAGACCTATAAATAAATCGGGGATTGGGGACCCCAGCAGAGTCTGGTCATTAAAGCACAGCAGATCCACCCCTTTCGCTCACATTATAAGACAGCTCATCTTTGAAATCCAGTGCTCAGAGTTTATTGGGGATATTTCAGGTAATAAGTATACTTTCTTTAAGACAGTCTTCTGAGTAAAGTTCGGCTGTCCATTTTGAAGGGGAAGGCCGCTCATTTTATGGTTGTGGATATAGCGGCGTAATTTCTAAACATTTGTAATGTAATGACGGTAAGTCGGTGCTACCTTTCATTATCATTCGTGATAGCTGATATGTATAATAGGTGTATTCACGTGATTTTGGTCAGACCCAGACAAAAAATTTCAGACGCAATAACGCGAACGAATAGGAGTTTTAGGCGCATTGAAATTGTCCTTTTTCAACATCTTGCGTATCAAAGAACAGAAAATTGTTTGCTTGTTTCCTATAACCACAAGCGAGTGCAAATGACCGAGTGATAAGTAAGCGACCAATAGATTACCATGACATTTTGATAACCTTGATACTTTATAAACTACTTTGCCCACTTTCAGGCATGGAATTCTGTTCGCGTGATCAAATTCATTTTCAGGCGCAGTCGAGATAAATTGTTTGTAAAAACGCACTTTTCAGGCGCACTTTCAAGTTGTGGAACTGAGAATTCATCTGGAACCCCGTTGCTCTGCGGAGCTATATAATCAGAGGTTTGATGTGATTTCAGCACATCTAACGGAAAGAGCACTACGATAAATACAATGTTACGAAGTAAGATTCTCCCATCAGGGATCGGCCACACGACCAACTGCTTTGTGCAGGTCGAGGGCTCTGACTCAGCCGAGGGCTATGTACTTCTTGAGGGCTCAGATGAGAAACATAATGTACATGTAAGTAACGCCTACACCTCAGACGGTGAATCTTAGACGCGGTCACATCTTTCTGCTGAATTCAGTAAACAGGTAATCCACTATATGCCTGTCTGAAATATTCTTAATTTAGCTCATATTATTCAGGCACGCGAATCAAGTCGACTGTGGTGACCAACCACTAAATAGAGGGTTCTGATCTTGATATAAACATCTTATTGCAGTCGCTGAAGGATCTAGCGAACGCCCTTAGCTCCATGAAGCTAGATCCAAACTCTTTAATTCGTATCTGCTGGCCTAAGAATAAATGCGGTCTGCTACGAGATGATGTGGTGCTAGTGGACAGGTGAGTAGACGTTCAGCTCTACCTCTTTGATCACCGTATAGTTTACCAGTGCTTCATAGAAGACTGCAATGCAGTGACTCCTCCGCAGGTTTCAGCCACCCCTTTGGGACTATTAAATGACCCCGCATCCATCCCTCACCGACCCTATCGTTCCAGTACTCTAACCACAGATGCCCATTTCCCCCCTTCCTGGAGTATTTGGTACCATTATTGATTTCCATTGGTTATTCAAAAGGATAACATACTGACCAAAGGTGACAATTGTTTTTCCGGGGGTGGAAGCCTTGACTGTGCAGGGTTACCTTAATTTCCTTTATGTACACGCCCTTTTTAGTCTGATCGTCACTGTGGGCTTCAAGTAATAGCCTTCTTTACACAGGGCTCTTGTTGCGGGTAAGTGTGCGCTCCGCACATGATTCCCAGTGTCTGCTGCGGGTCCTGAACAAGCCTCAGGCTTTGGATGTCTGCTGACTAGGAAGATCTCAAGGCTGACAAATATGTTTGGCTCACTAAAACATTGAGCATGAAATCACACATCTACACTCAAAGTGGAAAAAGGCTTTTAAGAGTACAGGGAATATTTGGGTACAGAACACATCTCCGGTATTAGGGTGATCGTGATAAGCTGTATTCACACGTTTGCCATTATGTTGTTGTAGTCCTGGTATAGATGTGTCTCCCGACCTGGACTCGTGGATAGATAAGTTCTGTCTGGACGCAGACGTTTTTGTGCTGGTAGCCAATGCGGAGTCAACTCTGATGCAGACGGTGAGGCCCATGATCACTGCTTGATTCAAGGGAACCGAATCCAGTGGACAACAGGAACCCCCAACAATGGCGTCCTTTCAATGGAAAAGTAGCGGTATTCGATCACACGTCAACATTGTTGAGTCAGACAATAGAGAGTTTGCGGAGTCAGGTTTCCGTATACGTGAACGGGCGCTTAATGGGCGTCATGGGCGCGTAAATGCAGACAGTTACCATACGTTCGTACGGAATTTCTTCCAAATTCCCTACGATGATACCTAATACATTTTCCTTGTCCTACTTCAACCGAATAAGTCTGCTGCAGTTTGTAGGCAATCACTGATGTTATGAATTAATATACCAGACAAACGGCTCACTGAGCGAGTCATTATATGTTAGCAGATGGAATCGTTGAAATTCCGGTTCCGAAGCGGGGTACGCAACTCCACAAACTCTAATATTTCTCATGTCTCCGGTGTCGGAGCATATTGTGCTACTGGCAGGATTTTTTCTGTTCACTTGAATGTCCATCTAATTAGATGGAATTAGTGAATGATACTGGTATTTGGTTGATCCTTGATGAATTGGACGCCCGCTGTCTACCAAAAATAGTTTTCCTTCAACTCCCCGAATTTCTAGGAGCTCGATTGACTCAGATAGCAAACAACATTGTGCAATATAAACCAGGCAGTATTGCAGAAGCTAATGAAAAGTTTGAGCTTTTCTCCCAATTATCAGGCTGTTGCTGTTCACATGGGCTGCTTTCATCATTTGCAGGAGAAGAATTTCTTTCTGAAGGTGAGCGATCGGCTATCAAAACCAACTGTCTTCATCCTCAACAACCGGTGGGACGCGTCTGCTAATGAGCCGGAGATGATGGAAGAGGTGAGCTGATCAGGCATACCTTCAGCCCTGATATCGTACCCCGACACCCATTTACCCTGCACCCCCGCCACCACGCCGTTACTTTACACATTTCTCACCCTACACCTGCATATCAATGATGGAGGCTAGGTTTTTCTGTCACCACCCCTCTTTCTATTTCTCAGCTTAAGACTGGCGCTAGGTTTGCTGCTGTAGATCCCATCGTTTATGAGGACTTCATCAGCCTCATTGATTCCAGATGAATAACTGTGACAGGCCTGGAAATTTTAGGCCGTAATGGTAACAGTTTGTGATACTTGTGGTACACTGAGATTCAACCGTGAATCTTTCACGCAGTCTCATAAGAAAAATGTCGAGTTTTACTAAAGCTCGAGTCCAGGTAACACGACAAGCCTACTGTAGGTGCGCGCTCAGCACATGGAGAGAAATATTGAGTTTCTTTGTCGTGAGCTAAAAGTGGTCAGCGCTAAAGAGGCTGCCGATCGTATCTTCTTCGTATCCGCGAAGGAGTCCCTGCACCAGCGGCTGGTAGAGACTGGAGCCAGTACCACACCATGTGAGTCACTCTCCCCACCCACTGTCAGTAGGTACCAATGCTATATGTGGATTGTGGTGGTTGCCATCTGGTTCTGGGTGGGGAGGGGGGGGTTGAAGCAATGTTAGTTTTCATAGTCCTGATATTCATTGTGATATTGAACCAAACGTTTGTGGCTATGATGATATCCCACAAATTTGTGAAGTATGTCTTGTGAACCATTTGTTTAAACAGGCTACACTCCAATAATGATTTCCCCAGAAAGTCTTATTATCCTATCCTAAGTGATTGCCCCCTATTGATTTTTCTAATCTATAGTTTGGTAGGCCCCTCCCACATGAAGTCAGATGGGCCCAGGATTGTTCAGTCTGTGGCACTAACACCTTCATTCGTGCAGGTCCCCAGTTGGAGGGCTTCCAGTCACGGCTGTTTGCCTTCGCCAATTTTGAGCGACAGTTCGAGGAGTGCATCAGTCGGTCAGCAGTGAAGACAAAATTCGCTCAGCATGCTCAAAAGGCTAAACTCATCTCGATCGAGCTGCGTACTATAATGGATAACGTACTCGAGAGAGCAAACACAATCAGGTTAGTCGTAAATCTGGCACAAATTTCCATGCTCTCCCCCAAGAGACGTGGTAACGATAAACGTGCTGCTTGGATGTTGGTAGTGCAGGCAATAAACCCGAGGAGCAAGCTTCTAATGAGCCTTAGATATATAATTCCCACCAATACCAACACCATTAGGTGGTTTACATGACTGGAGTTTGAGAGGGGTCCATGGTACAGACATTCACAATATATTAGTGGCAGGATAGTGAGAAGGTGGGATAGCCCAGTGGCTACAGTTCATGACTCAAGATAGTTCGGACTTGGGTTCAAGTCCTGGTAATTCAGACTCTCGCTGTAAGCAGAACTCCTTACCTAATTCCCAGCTTCCTTCGCTCCAAAACAAGCCCAATCTTTTACACCAAATAGGATAGCCGAGCATCCATGTAGTGCAATAAAGAAATAAATATGTTTTTATTTACTGTTATGCAGGGACAGCCTGCTGACTAGCCGACAGTCAGCGCTGACTCGGCTGACACAGCTTGATAAGAAGCTGACTGAGATACAGGGTGAGATTGAGAGGACTATCAGATCAGTCTCGGATGACACGCGACGCAAGGTAGACCAACTAATTTCAGAGCCTGCTGTTCTTCGTATTGGGAAAGTCTTGTGGTTATTAATGGTCACACTCGTAATATTGTTTGTTTCCAGTTTCATATCCAGTGAAGCTAGTTTTTTCAGTTAGAATTGGGCTCTCTAATGTTACTGCCAGACTAGCCGAGTTTCCGGCCGGCTAATTGTTACCGTTTCGCGGCTGACTTGGGTGCAGAGTAGCCTTTTCTTTGAAAATTGCCGAAAACCTAACAAATATCAATTCTGAACTGGAATAAATCATTTTAACTGAGAGAAATTAACTTTTTATAGCAAATAATACTGATCTCATTTTATTTTGCCCAGTCCGGATGATATTTTTTCAGAATTCAGCTGGAGTCCTAGCTCAACTCGATATCGACAATCGGAGATGAATGTTTTTGCATTTATTGCCGATTGCCGGTGCCCATTATAAAGTGAACTGGAATCCTTATTGTAGGGTATATGATTTAGTTTATTGCGGTTAAAATGATTTATTTCAGTTCAGACAAATATTTATTAGGTTTTTCTCCATTTTCAAAGAAGAGAAAACAACTACTCGGCCAAGTCAGTCGCGAAACGTTAACGATTAGCCAGCCGGAAAAACGGCTAGTCTGGCAGTACTATAATTAAGGGGGGTCTTTCCATCATAGTTAGCACACATGGGATCTGGGTTCCAAAGGCATTATTTTCAAAGGTTCTATGCATTTCAATAGTTTGTTGTAGTTGTCTGCTTAGTTTTGATTGGTGACACGTTTTAGAAATGATTAGCTGAGTCAGGTACAGTAGTCGCCTTAACTAAATCGACTGGAATTTTCAGAAAAGCTCAATTACACAAAAACCTATAGAGTTATAATTGCTTTATCTTATGCTAAAACCTGACCTCTTTTGTCATGCACAATATATGAGTCTAACATAATTCATAGCTTCTACTGCTCCAACCAGCCACAGGAGGTCCAATAAATAGGATGGCCAAACGGCCCCGAGTAAAAATATCTAAATACCAGTTATATAAGTCGTTCAAAATGATGAAATAGGTGTTATGTCCTCTAGGTTAAAGGTTATAAGTTACCGTCTTGCCTTCACTGGTCAGCCACCATTTCTTCTCCCTATCAGCAGTAATCTCTTATCTCCCTGCACAGGTCTCGGAGGCTCTGAATGACGAGATTCGGAGGTTAGCGGTGTTAGTCGCTGAGTTTGACCGTCCATTCCACCCAGACCCCCTTGTCATAGATGTGTATAAACGGGAGCTGAATGATCACGTGGAGAAGGGACTGAGCCGTAACATAGAGTCTCGCTGTTCGACCACTCTCGATGAGCTCGTCTCCCTCACTGAGCAGAAAATGACAGGTGAGGCACTCCACCGCCTTCCATACACCTCCTCCAATTTCCCAGACAGCCTTCCCCACCCATAATATCTCCTCTGCTCTCCCAAATCGCCTTCCTCTAATCCTAAAGACCAACTACACCACGGTGTTCATTCTGGATGGCAGGATACCACATGGGTCAATTGCTTTGATTTTGAGGCCTAAAATCCAAGGTTTTGGTCCTGGCCCGGCCGGAGTCCCACTGTGAATGCGAGTTTCTCTCATCATTTATCCTCCTGAACAAAGCGTCGGGCGTAGGAGGCTCAGCTACTTGAATGGCCAAGTGAGTGCAAAAATCAAATCGAAACATCGACCTCACAATGACGGAGTGGTCATTTATCTAATCTGACTCAGCGCCCATACTGCGCCTGCTAGCTGATTATGTGTATATCAATGCAGATAAACTCGGTCGCGTTGAAGGTAACAACTGTTAATATGGTTCTTTAGTTTTTAACTCTCTGCCAGTTCCTCTGATGTTCCACTACCCGCCGCCCCTGGAGACATCCGGCTAGCCCCTTCAGTTTACGTTTAGTGGTGGCACGCGGTGTTGCTGCTGCCCCGCCATGTGTCGCTTGTTGCTGCGTTGTAAAGCTCTCATTACTTCATTGTAGATCGTCTATTGATGATGCTGCCGGTGAATCAGCAACAGGCAGCACACAGTCACCTGCCCACGCAGCCCTCCTTCTCTGTGGAATACCGACTCGATGCCAAATCCCTCTGCGCTGACTTCACTGAGGATATCGCCTTTAGGTGGGTGATGGC
>Ga0224511_10003972_pt1 | contig 10962 bp, 4 predicted proteins | sample SF_May12_sed_USG_2_FD_169988 | JGI IMG/M metagenome (GOLD analysis project Ga0224511, IMG submission 169988) | Sediment microbial communities from San Francisco Bay, California, United States - SF_May12_sed_USGS_8_1 | ecosystem: Environmental > Aquatic > Marine > Sediment | place: USA...
GGCCCGTATAATTTCAATAGTTACCAGTCAGATATTACGGAGACCCCAAACCCCGTCCATACACCTGGCGTCTGTATTAGTGTCAGTTTAAGATGTATAAGGATAACTCAGGGACAGGGGGTGACTGTCACTCCATGCCTGCTTCCCCCTTATTTTCGTTTGAATCCATGCCTGAGACTGAGCCACTTGTTGACTGCCAGTGACTGGAGCGTGCCCCAACAAAAAAACCCGCCAAATACTAAACCCCCATGGGACTAATGCCAGCATTATGCCAGCTTATATCTTTGGTTACGGGTTATGTACATAAACATTCGAAGCAAATAATAAAAGAATCTTGCCGCCATTGTGCCTGATATATGATGAGCAAATAGCTGGGATTTAATCGAAACCATTTCTTTGTGTCTGCAGATTTAAGGTGAGGATTTTGAAATACTTAAAATCTGAGATTATTATCAAATTGAATGTGGGTTGGATACCTTATTTTTGTAATGTTTTGGTGCCTAATTCAATGGGTTTTATTTCTGATACGCGGATTTACAAACTTATACTATACTCAAAGGCTTGGAAATTGACATCAAATGTATGATGATATTAGCTCAAACTGATTTACCATTGATGAAATTCATAAACATCAGTCGTATCTCTGGATGGTTTGTTTGAGTTAAATTGTGACACAAATGAAATGGCTACCAACCAAGACTTTTCACTGCAAAATGAGACAAGTTATTCTAACATGTTTAAAGCGTTTCATTTGGGTTGTTTAGTTTATGTAGAGTGAGTAGGTTGATTGAGTTGGCAGAGGAGGATCAACAAGAATTGGAGGAAACCTTTGTCAAGGAGTAGATAATGGCTGAAAATGATGATGTTGGAGCCTTCGATTTACATTTTAGGCAAATTTGACATGTTGACAAAATCACAAGTTTAAACCATTTATGGTTAAAGTTATCTGAAATAAGTTTCTATCAAACAAAAACACTGCCCCGAGTGAGGATCGAACTCACGACCTTCAGATTATGAGACTGACGCGCTGCCTACTGCGCTATCGAGGCTTCGTGGCTACCGGCGTGTTATACGCATTCTTACCTATTAGGCTAATACAGTTGACGCCCATTCAAATATTAGTACAGTGAACCTCTTAAAAATAAACGCACAAAACTGCAAGAGGACAACAATGTTTTTGGTTTTGGCCTGGCCCCATACTAGGTGATAAACAAATGATGAATTTATATCTGAATCAATGCCAAGCGAGCCATTCCAAGTCCAACATGAAGGAGATTTTGACCTGCCAAATGTTCATCAAATTCTACAATCTTATGGTATTGATTTGGCTCTTGATTATTGGGTGAAGGTTTCTTTGGCGTTGATAGCGCCAGTCCTGTCTCCAGTCTTATAGCCAGCTAGTCTAACTCATTGGTCACACCCTTCTGCCAAGTGTAACAAGTTGGTGTCCCCATCAGCATGGGCTCTGTGAGAACCCAACTTTGATGAATTTTGACATGCATAATACAGTAGGTTTTTCATAATGTGTTCTTGGTATAATGTAGACGATAGACAGCGTAGTATTTACTGGAATATCTCCCATGAATTAACTATTAGTTGAAGCTCAGGGGATGCCTACCACATCCTTATAGCACCAGGAGAAAATAATCAGGATATGCAGGCAGTAAGTACATGGGTGTGGCAGTTTATGAGGCCTGCCATCTGTTCACCTATGCTGACTAAAACTAGTCTACATCTTTAGGTTTTTTTCTTTGACTCGAGAATTTTATGATTAGTAAACAGTGATCTGCCTTCCCATACAGTAAGAACTCTTTTTAATCCATTATGTTATGATTCACTAATTAGCAAATAAACAGTAATCCATAACTGTGTCACTTTTAATTGTATCCTAAAAAAGCTTTTTACTACATTCGCATGTGATTGCCTGCGTTGTGTTCTCCCCAGCAGTGTGACTGGGGTGAAAGGAGGTGGGTCGAGAAAGAGGGAGGAGGGCAGGGTGGCCGGAGAAAAAGGGCTGAAAAGAGAAGAGAGATTAGGAGTAAGGAAGAGGTTTGGAGGGAGGGCAGATGTGAGGGTGAGAGCAAACCGGGTACAGGGAGGAGGGTATGTACCTATAGGGGTGTGCAAGAGGCATGGTGGTGATGTGGGCATACAGGGATCTATAATAAATGTGGAACCGCATGCATGCATGCCTAGTTTATCTTTAGCTCGGCATATACCAACGAGGATAAAAAACAGAGCTGACCCTCTAGTCATTATTGCTCTATAGACTTACGCTGAGGCGCATGGCTTTACACATACATAGATAAAGCAACACTCCGATCTACTAAAGGGATGTCATGGGAGCTGGGGCGAACCCAACACACTTTCTATTTTATTAGGATAAAAAATGTGACCCGAGTCCGGGTGACTCTAAGTAAACTATACGTTATCAGCGTGGCATTCGGCTGTTATCTCTGATAATAATACGGAATAATAGAAAGAGGCAACCTAGCTCACTTATGCCCTAACGGATTCAGTGACACTCGTGGGTCTGTTTGCACACCGCTTAGCAAGCGGCCATTTGTGTTTGCGAGCAACGTTTGGCTCGCCGAGAGACACTTGTTGCATCAGCGTGTTTGTCGAGAAAACAGACATAAGAATAGATTGTGTGAGATACTGATAGGGACGGGTATAATGCGATGATTAGGAGAGCATGAGGTTACATAATGAGAATTCACAGTGTGTATGCCTACAGGCCATCAGGTTCAATGGTTTCACGGTCAGGGAGACAGACCCCTGCGTGATCAGTGATCCAGACGTTAGTGAAAAACAATTCCATATCCTAAAATAGGAACAACAATGAATGGAGCACTGCCACTTACACGCGTAGAGTTATCCTCTAGAATGTCTACATATAACTATGGTTCAGTGGTTATAACCCTTTCAGTATGACCTCACCATTCCACCGTTTGAGAGAAGTTCTGTTTTTTTTTCATTGATTCCATACAGTGACCACATTGAAAATGACGCACAGAAACGATCCCATATCCATACATAGAACCTTTCGGCCTTTTTGTGTTACGTCACATGGGTCTAGCGTCACTTGACGGAACCTGTCAACTGTACGGAAATCCCCATATTTCGTATGAAGTTGGTGCAAACAAGGTATAGATAAATCTCACATGTAAAATTCAGTATAACAAGCTTACTATGGTTTACTCCCGTTGCATGTATGAAAATATTGTACAAACAAAATCGGCCCTAATATTAAAAATAATGTACTGGAGTGTTTCAATAGTCTGACATTGAAACATATAGAGCAGCTATTCGGGCAGGTTGCTTTCATACGCGTTAGCGCAGTCACTTTAAGTCACAGAGGATAACTGTATGCTATGAGGTATATGAAGTGCAGCCCTGCTGCGGTCATTCACCATGGGAGCGACCGCGAGTTACCGTCTAGCGGTCTGCTGGAATCAGGTTTCATTTTCTACCCGCCGCAAATCATCAAGATCCCGGCGCAATTACATCACCACGCGAGGTTCCCAAGGCCGGGCCAGACTGAATTAATCTGTAACAATAACAAGATAAACACGGAATATACTGTAAGAGGATGTAACTTTGTCAAAGATCAAATTACTAAATTAATTTGGCACTGCGAAGAAATCATATCAAGTTGATTTCTCGACCCTCGTAAAGAGAAGAGGGCCGTAAAATCAAATAGAAAGATGCCTACTCCAGCTAATAGATTTCAGGTCGAATCTCTCAATGACTCATCAAGGGCCAAGATGTTACTGGCGGTTAGATCATAAGGCATCAAGATGGTACAAACACAAAGCACCCGTCAACTAGCATTCTCGTAACCGAAGAGAAAGATTTTTATTATTGAAAAGCTATACTTCTATATACCCGACATATTTTAAAATCGCAGGATCACTGGAATATAATCGTAGACTTATATTATTATAGTAATATATTACTATAGATATATATAATTATAGTAATATATTACTATAGGCATATATTATTATAGTAATATATTACTATAGGCACATATTATTATAGTTATCTATTACTATAGGCATATATTATCATAGCTATATGTTACTATAGGCATATATTATTATAGTTATATATTACTATAGGCACATATTATTATAGTTATATATTACTATAGGCATATATTATCATAGCTATATGTTACTATAGGCATATATTATTATAGTTATATATTATTATAGTTATATATTATTATAGTTATATAGTATGTCATGACGTCTCCATGTATAACTCGACGTTGTCCGGAAACGAGTTGACATTGCCTTGGCATTAAGTGTATGATCACCCCTTCGAAGAAAGCGAAGAAAACGTAACGTAGTTAGTTTCTGAGAAGGGGGTCTAGTTCTACAGGGGTGCCAAACCAGCCCATGCTAAGCCTTTCGCAAGACGTACCTGGCTACAGCGGTGCGTGCCCCAATGTCCGGTGTACGGAGTGGCTGGGAAAACGGATTACGCTACACCTGGGGCTGCACGCGAGCGGGTAGATACCGCGCATCGCGGCATTAAGTTGGTGTGTCGTTAGTGCCTGCTTGCTCGAAGTAGGTGCAACACCGGTGTGAGCCAGTCAGCGGTTGCTGCGAAGTTCGCGTAAAAAATTCTTCGTGAGTACTGAATTTGCAAATTCAGCCAGCGGCCTTCTCTGCTAGAGGTCGTTGATAGCTATAGGAACGCAGCACCGTTTCTACCGGCAGCCGGTGGTAACAACAGTCTGAGTTAGAGGTCAAGGACTAGAACCAATTGGCTAAAGCCCGCGGGCTCAAGCTAAAGCCAGCGGGCTCCAGCTAAAGCCCGCGGGCTCCAGCTAAAGTCCACGGGCTTAAGCTAAGGCCGCGCGTACGCCGTTTCGCATTTGTGATTGTTTGTTTTCATAGCGTTTGGCTGGCCCCATAGTTTCCTTCGAAGGTGTGCTCTCTTGCCATACACTGCCAATGGTGCCCACTGTTCGTTGAGGGGGTAGTTGCTCGCGATAGGCGATGCTGGCATGGCTGGTTGCATTGATATTATCACTACCCACTGCCTGGGTCCTGAAAATGTAAATTAGCTCATCACCAAGTACTTGGGTAATACCTTACTGCTGTGGGTTCATAAGACAAGCAGAAATGGCAGGGTGCCAGGGTTAATAAGAACATTAGCTAAAAAGTTAGCTTGTTAGCACTTTGATTGTCATTGCAATCAGTAAATCAGTCCTGTGTGTTTGTTTGCCTTTTCCTTCTGTACTGTCCATAGCCCGAGGTGAGTGAGAGCGGATTTATCATGGAGTAAGGAGAGCACCTCTATCAATGGGCTAAATCATAAAACGAATCTTATCCCAACTGTATCAATAACTCCCAGCCCAAAGGAAAATGCCTTTGAAGTGTATGTAATAACGGCTAGTTTGAAGTTGAAATGAGTCTCCCTGTGACATAATAAACATCTTCTGCGCTAGGAAAGGTTCTTTGACTTCCTTATTAGTCATGGAAAGATGCCGTACTTCTTCTAGCAAAGATAAAGGAGCAGCCGTGGCTTAGTGGTTAGAATGCATGATTTGCACACAGTGAGTCGTGGGTTCAAATCCCAGAAAAGTTAACGATGGTACGAGGGCATCCGACCTTAATTCGCTCCTGTGCTCCGACAAAGTCTCCCTGTTAACCATCGAGCAAACTCCACGACCCCGTACAGGGAATATCCGGAGTATAAACAAGACAAAAAAAAATTAGTCATGGAAAGATGCCGTACTTCGTGTAGCAAAGATAAATCTGGTGAAACAACAACCCAGCAGGAAGGCCTGTAGGGGGTAAACGAATCACACCCCTTTTTTTTATTTAGCTCCACTCCTGGCCATCAAAACAAGCTACAGTGTCCCCCCTCGTGGCGACAGGGGTGTTATCACAAGCGTAATAATTTTATATAAAATTCTTGACACGAATAGACCGAGTGTATAGCGAGTGAGTGACAGCCATGAATCTATTAGTGCTGTATTATCATGCAGAGACAGGGGCACTGTGTGCCACCGTATCATTCTGTTTGATTAGCAGAATGGATGAGATGAGGAGTGATTCACTATGTAAACACAGACCGACCGACTGAGAGAGCAAGAGAGATGCTCATCTTAAATTGTATAACAACCACAATATAAAGGCATGAAATTCCAGTAAATCAGACAGATGATTTGATAAGTTGTGTTGAAATGTGTGTCGTAGGTGGAACGAATTACACTTGAACACTTCGGTTTAATCAGATGAGCATTAAAACATCGCTTTGTCAGCTTAACAAAAGTGAGCTGATTTTTCCGATATCGGTTGCAGACAGTGCATCGCGAGTCCCTTGAAGGGACAATCGGGTGAATAATGAGAACATTTTCTGGGATGGCAATATTGCATTGTGCATGGTGTAAATGATAATGATAATCTGGCGTTACAGCTCATGGTGATGTAAAACCTATCTAGGCCGATATCCCATGTCTTTTTATCATCTCATGACGGAGAATAGATAGGCGAAGGTGACTCGCAAATATGGCGCAGTGACGCTTCCAGCACTGCAAATCCCCAACATTAGAACAATTACTTCGGTTACTACAAGAACAAGGTGTCATCAGTCGAGAGTTATCCTCCATAATTCTATGGACATGGCCTCACTTCCACCTAAGGATTCTGTAAACTTTCCGGCCTGCAGACAGAATTAGAACATATCATGCCGGGGTCGTCGTCAGCGGCAAGCCCGATGAGGTTCTACTATTTATCAGTATTTCAATAACTAATTTTTTAGTTTCAGTAGCCATGTAGCTTTGGATTCAACCTCAGTCAAAATTCTTGCGGAATTTGATTTTTTATGAAAATGATAAATTAGCTATTATTTCTTGGAAAGAAAAGTTGACTATGCTGACTTTAGGTAGGTCCCATTTAAATAAACTTACAATTTGACCAGAATAGCCTTAGTTTCGCACATATTTCATTTGTATCTCATATTGGCATAATGTCAGAGTTTAATTCAAGCCCTACCCCCGAAACTAACTAGGTTGCAGGGGCTGTTGAGTGTTGACCCGTCTTATGCTAGTGGCGGCTTTCTGTCATTTGAAGTTATCAGCACCTTGTAATTTTTCCACGTGGCGTTAGCTGGCAACGTCATTTGTATACTGACCAATCCTGTGCAGTTTAGCTGGTGTTTACGGGAGATGTGAAATTCACGCACTGTAAGTGGTGGTAGTAAACAGTCCGATTGTAATCAGGTTTGTGGGGGCTTGAGAGTTGCATCAAGCTTTGGTTAAGTAATCCTCACAACAATTCCAATGTTCAGATGAATCACCGTCCTCATCCAGGCAGATAATGATCAGGACAAAGTTCTAACAAAATTTTTCTCTCGCCACAATCCAATCCGGTCATTATTACTATAGCATAGGTAACAATGAATCATAACAATGTCCTTGTTCTCTTCTCAGCACTGCATGCAGCCTATATGGCGTTATTCCACTGAGAGAAGTATGGAAGACTAGGCCTTTATTATCTAACTTTGGCGCTGACATAAAGACCTCTCATCTTACACCTCAGTTAGACGAATAGATTTAAATAGAATATTTTCTTCATTCTATTTATAGATGAACTCGATAAACCTGGAGTGCGCAGAAGACAGGACCATAAAGTTATCCTCTGGGAGTATAACTTTCTTTCTATGCACAGGACCTGTAGTTGCGCTCTGGTATTGGTAATTTCCTTGTATTGAATTGTCAGCAAATAAGATATGTGTTACCATGTAATACAGCAGCCATATGATAATATATGGGTGGCACCACTACCGTCTAATATCATATACGCATATCTATTACGTATTCATCCGCCGTCAGGATTTGAAACTTGATTTCATTATCTTATCTCGAAAGGATACATTCGTCTATCATGGAAACACAATAAGAGAGGAAAACATCCGATTCAATACTGGTACATGATAAATGGCTCTCTATCAGTAAAGCACTCGAGTCAAACTCGTGACAGATCTGTCTGCGAAACCTTTTCCCTCTGATAACCAGGTGATGTGAGCCGCTATGGTAACTGTGTCAATAGTTCACAAAGATACTGCGACTAACTGTACAGGCCAATAACCCTGATGTAGAGATGTACCATGCCAAGAAGTCAGCATGCTCCGTATCATGGCCCTATTTTACTTTAATCTTGTTGTCAAAGGGTGCACAGAGTCATTCATCGCAGACGTATAGTTGGGTAAATAAATATATAGGACTTATCTGGTGGAAACAAAATAAGAAACGATGAACACCGGCAAGATTTAGCTCATAACTGGGAGATTAAAAAGAAAACTATTGCTTTCACTTCCAAGGATCCCAGGATTGAAGTATTTTGTGTTAGAGGTAAAATACCCCCCTCCCCCGCAACCCGCATCAACAGCAAAGTTCTACAGGGTACTCGACTTCCCGAGAGTTCTGGGGAGTTCCGATTGACAGAATCTCATGAAACCGTTGTATATCTTTTTATGAGCTTCTTTCTGTGAAATTAAAATCTCATGAAGTTGTCATAGATCACTCAGAGTATGTAATAAATCATAAGACATGACATGGTGATAGTGACGTCCTCGTGACGTGTTGGTGCTAACGTCATCTCTATCACCTCATAATGTTATTCATTGTGTCACGCTCCATTATAGCTCTATAGGGCTCTAAAGCTAGACGTGTGTCTATGATCACAGCCTAGCACCCGTTTCTGAAAACTTTGTTGTAGACAATACATAACTCCATACAAATCACCCGAAACAGTGCCTGGTCATCACAAAACAATGCTGACACTGCCAAATCTCTATAATAGCATACTGGTGACTGACCGCGCCAGCCTACTGCACATCATAATGAAGAAACTACACAACCCAAGTTGGTACAGAATGTTGCCATTACTGAATAGATTTATGGCAGCATGAAGATTTTTAACTGAATGAACAGTGTTTGTTGTATCTGTGTCCTGGGTGTCTCGGTGCCCGGTAGCTCTATCTCAGTGGATTAATTAGTTGGTCCGCATCTCCCTATCCTTTCGCATCTCCCTATCCTTTCGGTTGAAAACAACATCACAGTTACTTCTTGGCTCCATCTCTAAATCAGCTGATTGGCTAGAAGCTGATGAGCTTGGAACACTGGACACTGCCTTTGAAGTTCAGCACGCTCTTCGCACAGCGAACAACCGAGAAGGACCATTCAACTCCAGAAGCCTCATATCGCAACCAAAGGGGATTCCCAGTAAAAACCATAAAGGTTTCTATCTAATCCCTGCAGTAATCTGACCTTTAGCTATCACATCATCAGCAGGAGTGATTCATGGCAGGGTTAGTGATTAGTGTATAATATGAATTCCAGCTGATCAGCTGAGTGTATGAGTCATTAAGATCAGTTATACCCTGGATGAGACATTCCTGGGAGGATGAGGCCGATTCTTCCCCCACTGCAGTTCCTCCTGAGACCAACATGCCATCCTACTAATCCTTTATTATTCCTAATGACTAAACCAACCAACCCATGACCTTGATATTCCATCATGCCACGAAGAGGCAGAGAATCTTCAAAATCAGGTGCTGTGTTCCGGAGAGTGGTACCATTTCTATGGCTATCCGGGTCTGCAAGACTGGAACTTACACACGTTGCCCCTTTGATCATCTTGTGTCAAACTGAAAATGGCCCCAGCAACCATCACATCACACGACAATCAAGGAACAGCGCCAGCTGTTCAAAATCAACTAAACAGCATTAAAACTACACCGAACTGTCCTGCCTGTACCAAACAAAATGTTGAACCATAGAACCATGCAGAACAAAACCTCAGAAACTGACAGCTGACCCCACTAAAGTTTACTTAGTTCCCAACCTGCAAACTAGCCCCTGTTTTTGTTTTAGGACAATCCGCTGAGAACCAGATTGTGAAGCCTCTTGTCCTATCTTGTCATTATTATCACATTTTTATTTATTCATTGTGCATTAAGCCAAACCACCAAGATTTTTGTTTCTCAAAATTGATTTAATACTTGTAAATGTACATACACACATACAGATAAAGCCCTAGCATAAAGACCTTCTGCATAGCACAGCAGCTTTTGTTCATAATGTGATATATACAAATATTTTTTAAAATACAAATTGCCTCAACCCCACCACCTCCACCTCTCCCACCATGATCCGGTAAGATGAAGTCTTGGAGATAAGGCATGAGGTAATTTAGACTAATTTCGACTGAAACTAAAACTAAATATATCCCAATTTATGAACCTATATTGGGATTAAGCAATACTATAAACCTGATTGTGATCATCCCCTATATGTTGTAATGATCACTAGATCTTTGCCATGCGTGTAATCATAATCTAATTTTAAACGTTGTAAAACCCGGTTTGTAAGCGTCACACTCAGCATCTTACGGATTACCGCAGATTATAGCATGCCTGTCATGGTGACACACTGCATGAGTTTAGATCACACCTACGTAGGTTCTGTGGCAATGCTGGAAGTATCTATTCTGGGAAGAAGGAAGCAGGATGTAACGTTCTTATGGAGAATCTGGTGTGGAGAAACCGAGAGGTTTGTCACGTCTGCAACCTTGAATGGATTGTCATCGTAAACAAACGAGCTGGATTGGTGTCAATCAAACAGTTATCCTCATGCGTTAGATGATAACTATGGTGTCAATAGCTGATTTTAAATGGCGATTGAGTCGGGTCAATCTAACCTGCGAGGATCGGCCAGGGGTTTTAGCGGGAAAATAGTCACCAGCAGCAATTAGAATGCCTGGGGCCGCTGTTTAAAACCAGCTAATGGTTTAATTTGCAGGGTAAATAGGTGTTTCAGTCCCTCTTGAATTAAAAGTCACTTCTGTATCAATTGCACGAAGTGTGAGGTATATCATTATTCGATCGGTCCTTTAGACTGAATCATAATGATGAATGGTCCATATATAGTACAATGTG
>Ga0224511_10003973_pt1 | contig 10960 bp, 2 predicted proteins | sample SF_May12_sed_USG_2_FD_169988 | JGI IMG/M metagenome (GOLD analysis project Ga0224511, IMG submission 169988) | Sediment microbial communities from San Francisco Bay, California, United States - SF_May12_sed_USGS_8_1 | ecosystem: Environmental > Aquatic > Marine > Sediment | place: USA...
TACGATAATTTGTGATAAGGTGCACGCCGCCTATCTTATTTCGCGGGAATGAAAAAGTTAAAATCTGGAAAATGTGTAGATACGAGGTTTTGATATTAAGGCGACGATATTTGGTTCTTACTTTTACAGAAGGTATGTCGGAGTATTCAACATAATTAAATATATTTAATGTATTAAACATAATATAACTGAAAAAGAAAACATACTTGTATTTAAAGATAGTATATTTCTAGATCTAGTCAAAATTAAGAAATCAAATTATTTACAAAGAATGCCATTACACTCTAATATAACATATGATGTTTTACATTTTTGTTGCTTTCACAAATATTCTATTTACGGTATGTTAATATTACATAAACAAAAATTGTTATTTGGTACATAGAAATATCTTTTCACATAATGTTAAACAAATATGGCTAGACTTTTTCTCTGTGAAATACATAAACAATCAAACCAAAATCTGTCAACCTATCTTCTTTTCATTCAGCCTTTGAAATACAGACTGTTCTATTATTTTGCTTGAAACTAATGGCTAGAAATTTAATTAAAATTACAATTATTATTGAAACACAGATTTATTGCCTTAATATTAATTTCCAGATCAAATTGCAGCCATTAAAATGTCATATACTGAAAATAATTAATTCCATTAATTTTGATTAAATAGTCTAAGTTTAGTGTGGGTTGCATGGAATTGATAGAACTCTGCAGATCTCCATTTATGGACGTTTGTTTTCTTATCTTTTACCATTAAAGGTGCTTCCCTGTGATATGGTTTTGAATAACACCAAAACATAAAATAAAAATTGTAATATATAATTATACAATGTAAGAGTTAAATTACAAAGCTTTGCCAACTAATAGCGGACATAATATAAAGGTATCACAAGAAAGGTTTAAATGCGTCCAAATTGTAAAAGGCAAGAAAATATAAAGATGCTTTTTAACTTTTGTGTGTGTCACACAAATACACTATAGGGTAGCCCCTTTAAGTAACTATTTCTGTGTTTTTTTTGAAAAACAACACCACAGTTTATGATGATTAATAAATTCTGTTTGGTAAAATACTTTCTTTGAACTAGATGTCATTAAATATTGAAATTAGCATTTTAGTCTTTATTTTGATTTATTTAATATAATAATAAATTGTTCAACATTAGAACCACAATTTTGTTTTTGTTGGTTTAATGACCCTCTACACTTTCATTAACAATTTTGTATTTAATCAATCCAGACTATATTCATACAGTTATTTCTATGGAAATAGTTGACTACAGATACTCAGACTTCAAAGCTGGATAAGATTAATTGACTAAATTTATTATCTTACAAATTTAAATCATAATTTAATATGGTTCTGTTCTTATTGACTCTTGTCAATGATGATGATGCTGATGATATTCTTTATGATGATATATAATGTTATGCTTGTTATTACTTTCGTTGTTATTAAAAAAACATTTAAGTGGGAGAACATTATAAAGGCTTGCTTTTATATTATAATAAACTATTTCGAATGCATAAGCTTTTGTCTCACATTTCTTGAATGTAAGTATTAAAATGTAAAATTGGCATCACGCAGTAGTTCTATAATAAAAAGTGCATGGTTAACTTTATCATTTTATAGTCTCAATAGTCTGTAAAACAAAAGATATTATTCTCACAAAATGCAATAATTGAGATATTCCAATTTGCGTAATACCAAAATATAAATCTGCGACATTTTAATTTCTATAAAAAATGAAAACCTGCCATTACAATCATTGTCTGGCTGCTCGTTAGTTTCTTTTAAGACTGGAGCGTGTGTTATTTGAAATAAAAGCTGAAATATAAAACAATATTAATGCAATAATTTTAATATTCTCCTTATATGAGGCTATTTCAAATACGGCTTGAGGTCATACTGATGAATATTAAAGGGAACACATGATACCTTCACATTAAGCATGTTTCATTAATGGCAATATATTATCAATGTGAATATAAATTACTAATAACAAGGCTTCTGATTAAACTCTCATATTGAAAACTAGAATATTTGATATGTAATACTGTGTAAAAATGTAGTTTTTTTACAAACTTGCTGATTAATGTATCACTTTTCTTGTATCTATATCTCTGATTACTTTATTATTAATGTCTTAGAAATTTATGGCATAAAACGTATATAAGCAACCTAATAGATTATAAGATTGATGTATTTCCACAAGGATTAGACACTGACAAATATAATATCATAGCAGACCTGTTAACAGTCTTCTCATTTTCTGCTTCCAGGCATGGGCATACCAGAAGAACCAGCAAGGTATTCCGAACCAATGTCACTGGCTACATGCTTGCTCCAAATTCAACTCTGACCAATCAGACAACAGCAGGGGCCTGAGTTATGGCCCTTAGTGAGGAGCCCCATAGCCCATTCAGCTCTCCAGGGGCTGGGAAGGCGAAACCCCTTTTTGGGGACACACCAGGTGACATTGAACCCTTCAGGTTCCCATTTGTTTCCTGTTCAACTCCTGTGTTCAGCGCAGTTTCCAGTAACTCTGTATATAGCATCAGTCATTCCTCACCGAAATCCAACTCCAAGTATGATCTAACGAAATCCTTGACAAGTTTTGCAAACACAATCCAGACAGATAGTATTGGACTTACAGGGGAGGATACAAGACGTGATAAAAATGAAAACATTAACAATGAAATCCATGACAGCCTAGAAAAGGATGATGACATTGAACTTAAAAGTGCAGATGTTAATACCAAGTTGATGACCAATCAGAATAGAGGTGAATTCAAATTGACCAATGAAGATGACTCTTCGGATAATGAAGATTTAGTCGAGTGTGGCAATTGTGACAATGAGTTTCAAAGTTTACAAGAGTACATGGACCATACTTGCGCAGGTAACAGAAACAAGATTGACGAAAAAGACAATACAAAAAACACTTCTGAAGAAAAGTGTGGTGATAAAAATAAGACCAAAGATTTGAGTGATGTTGAAAGCTTTGATGGAAAAATTGTGTATAATCCTGATGGCTCAGCATACATTATTGAAGGTGACTCCGATTGTGAGATTGAATCATTCATTGACTCCTCTCAGAAAGACGGCATGATCATTGACAAAAAAGGAAAGTGTGACAGTATTCCTGTGGATAAAGAAATCCCACTGATTGACAATGCATTCTTTGTTCCGCGAAATCCAAACTCGTATCTGTACAATCCGTTTATGCTTCCACCTAAGTCTCAATCTACCCCCATCATGCATAGTTACCGAGTTTATGACTTGAGATCGAAGAAGAATTTGAAATCCACTAACTCAGGTGATACAACAGAGGAAAATCAGAATTCCCGGACAACAACCGATGGAAATGCTGAATCAACTACCTCAAGCAACCAGTCAGCCGTGTCTCAGACTGTGCCCTTTCCTTCGCCCGGTGTTCCTTCAGTTCCAACTAAGCCGATCTTGATGTGTTTCATTTGTAAGCTGTCCTTTGGTTATGCTAAGTCTTTCATTTCTCATGCAATAACTGAACACTCTATGGACCTTACTGAAGAGGAGAGAGTGATTATGACAAGAAAGAACTCTTCTGCTATCATACAGGGCATTGGGAAAGAAAAGGAGCCCCTTATGTCTTTTCTGGAACCAATCAAATCAACAGGTCTTGATCTAGAGTCAAAGTTACTGTCCAGTCCAAACAACAAGCCATCTGATAAGCCTGCAAGTCTTGCCAAAGAAACAACAAGTGTAAGTTACATTTACACCAAGCCAAAGCTGTCTGACTCATATGAGTTCCAGAACTCACCAGTTAGCCAAAAACCAGGAAAGGATCCAAGTATACGAGAGATTCGCAGTCAGCTAGTAAGTCAGAGATTTGACTGTGATAGTCCTAGTTCTCGATCTGCCAACACTCCTCTCAGTCATCTGGACCGCAGCAGCGAGAATGACCCTGAATCCTCTTCCAAGAGGTTCCGTCTGGATACCAGTGATGATTCTAACTCACAGTCCAGTTTTCCTTTGTCGTCAATCCAAAAGTACATGCAGGACCGTGAATCTTCCCAGTCTTCGAAATCTTTCATGCCCGGTTATGGATCCTCCCCGCGCAACTTCTTTGGAGTCTGCGAAGAGCACCCGAATGGTCGAGCAGCTGGTGTGGAATGCCCAAGCTGTGACATGATACTGGGTTCATCTCAGTCACTCGGCGGTCACATGACTATGATGCACTCGCGCAACTCGTGCAAGACGCTGAAGTGCCCCAAGTGCAACTGGCATTACAAGTACCAGGAGACCCTAGAGATCCACATGAAAGAGAAGCATCCGGAGGGAGATCAGAAGTGCATGTACTGCCTCACCAATCAGTCCCACCCTCGTCTCGCCCGCGGTGAAAGCTATTCCTGCGGCTACAAGCCCTACAGATGTGAGGTGTGTAACTACTCCACCACAACCAAAGGTAACCTCAGCATACATATGCAGTCAGACAAGCATCTAAACAACGTCCAGGACCTTGCCAACAGTGGGGGCGATCTAGCACAGTTTAGCAAGCACAGCGCAGCCATGGCGGGGGCGGCAGCTGCCGCACAAGGCCCGCCCTCTGCACCCCAGACGCCTCACCTGCCACCATCCCCCTCCCCAGCAATCAAGACGCCCCCACATCAGCAGCTTCTGCAGCAACACCAGCAACATATACAGCAGCAGCAGCAACAACAACAACAATCAAGTGGCATCCAGCAAGAATCAAAGAAACTGAAACCTAAGCCGACATGGAGATGTGACGTTTGCAACTATGAGACAAATGTTGCAAGAAACCTGCGTATTCACATGACGAGTGAGAAGCATACACATAACATGATGGTTCTGCAGCAGAATATGAACCACATGAAGAGAGACATGCAGTTACATCAGCAGATGAACCAGCTTGTCATGCTTCAGCAAGATCCATCCTTCCTCGGACTCTCGGGGCCGATTCCTGGTGGAATCACATTCCCCTACGACGGATCCATGATGATGGGAGGACTGCCGAACTTTGGCAGCGACGGGCCGGTGGATCTTAGCAAGGAGAATGGTATACCTGGGGGCAACCCGCTTCAAGACGTGAACAGGCTCTTTCAGTGCTGTGTTTGTAACGTGTTTGGGTCCGATTCCCTAGAATCACTGCACCAGCATCTACAGATGGACAGGACGAAGTCACACGAAGGTGAAAATATCTCTGTGACTAACGGTACCTACATGTGTAATCTCTGTCAGTACAAAACAACCCTGAAAGCTAACTTTCAACTTCACTGCAAGACAGACAAGCATATACAGCGTCTACAATTGGTCAATCATATAAAAGAAGGTGGAGCTAACAATGACTGGCGTCTGAAATATCTGAATGTCAGCAATCCAGTCCAGGTTCGCTGCAACTGCTGTGACTACTACACCAACAGTATCCACAAGCTTCAGATTCACACTGGCAACCCGCGTCACGAAGCGAGCGCCCAGTTGTTCTGCCACCTTCAGCAGCAGGATCACATGATTGGCGGTAAGAAGGAGAAGTACTACAGCTGCGTGCTGTGCAAGTTCAACTCACGCACAAAGCTCGCGCTGATGCAGCACGTGCACTCTGTGCAGCATTTACACAGCGAGGGGCTCAAACAGATGGAGATGCGGGAAACCGGCCAACAGGAAGTCGACATCGGCGACATCTTCACTGTCCATGAGACGCAGGACCTCGATGACGTCAAATTTGATGATGAATCACAGGGATCTTCCTCCATCACAAGTAAGCTATTCAGTATTGGTGTGTTTGTATGTTGTTTCACGTTGGTATCCCAGTTTCACCTTTTACAATTCTTAAAATATCATTGCCTCCTATGTTGGTTTTGATTATAAGGAACCATGAACAATATCAATGACTTGGTGCAAAACTATTATACCTACCTTATTTATTATTACAAGTTACAATAATTTTGCACCAAGTCCTCGATATTATTTTTCATTGTGTCTAGCCATGTCAAATCTGTTCCATTATAACTTCATTTACAAGTATGAGAAAACAGCATGTGGGGTATTTTGCCATTGTTTAGCCTTTTTTGTTTTTATTTTAAATTTACTGTGTTTTTCAGCCCAAATTATAGCAATTCTAGTAATTCAACACTATTAACTCCATACATAGTATTGTCTGTTAGTATAAACATATAAAGAAGTGTTTTGCCTATGTTATTTACTTTAAAATTTCAACATATAGTCAAATAAAAAAATCTGTTCCTAACAATCTTTTTAATATATATGTTCAACATTAAGTAATAGAACTAGGAAGTCATAAGTCAGTTTTACCTGTGTATAATGTCACAAGCAAATTTTGTATTCTTTTTCACATTAAATTCACTAGTAAACTTAATGTCAAACATAGTTTAGATGTACATGCATGTTTCACATGGTTTCTTGAGATTCTGTTGTGGTCATATATTTTAATATTACAATTAAAAATCAATTTACCAACATATAACAGTCATGCTGTATTTTCTATTATTTTACTAACAAGTAAGTGTCAAGAAAGGCCTGAAATTATCAAGGGGAGTAAATCTGTACTCAAAATCTAACTTTCTGCTGGAGTTGTGTTTCTTTACAGTTATTTTAGTACCATTTTTAAATTCAAGTATTTAAAGAAAACTTAGCAATAACTTGATTAAGTTTTAATGACTTAATTAGATGGAAGATATGAGTGCTTACAATTATTGTTTAATAGAACTAATGATGTTGTTTTGTCTGCTACATATGATAAGCTAACTGTCTATTTGTCCTTTAGACTAATTTAAAGATGAAAGAATCTATGAATCAGCGATACATACAGAATAAAACAATAACTGTTGCCATAGCAACAAGACAATTGGTGGAGAGACTTATGTAACAATTGGGATGTTTCTGCATTAATTCACAAATGAAATGTTCAATAGTTTTTGCAGCCATATTCCAGCTAATGTATTTTTGATATACGGCCACATTATAAGGGAACATCCAGGACCTTATGCAGTGGTCTAATTCTAAATGAGGGAATTGTGAAATGTGTTTCTAGACTAAAGGCCTCTCTTGTCAGACAAACAGTTACCAGGGTGATTGGCGAGCTTGATTTGATTGTTTTTTGTTTCAAATGAAGGTCTTTTCTGGGGCCCCTTTGCTAGCCATTGTTCCTTTAGACAGTCTTTCATGTAAGAACTTAGCAGCTTTTCTAAGATAATCTGTTTTTTGCAAAATGTATTGATCGTCGGATTCAGTGTTTCAGTCTAGCTGTTCATGCGTTGTCATTTTGATGCGAGAAATTTGATTAATTGGAACCTACATGGAATATTCTTCTCATAATATTCACGCGGCAACAGCGAAGTAATTGCCATCGATGAGTTACAAAGGGATGAATCATGTAGGGTGTTGGGCTATTGTCTCTCACTCTGATGGGACTCCATAGTTTAGATTCTGGGTGTTTTGGTGGCACTTTAGATGCAAAGTTGATATAACTGCCCGAAGCTACAAGAATAAAGAACTTAACTAGTTATTAATTAAAGTCGGTATTAATTTTTTTTACAGATTATTTGTTGGTTTATTATGTAAGTAGAACTTCTAGAAACTAAAAATTAAATTTATACACCAGTGTTGCCCTTTCTTACATCTTTAAACATCACAACTTATTACCTTGTTTTGATGTAGTTCAACATTAATCAAATGGGAATGAAACCTATGATTTGTAGTTAAGATATTTATGGAGCAAACATTACTACTTAGACAATTGTTCTGGACTAACGTTCCACTTTTGAGCATTTAACAATATTGTAAATATGGTATCAGGAGCAGAAATAGAAATGTCTTGTGTACTTTTAAAGGTTGAACTAGGTGACTTACATCTTTACCGACACTTTCTAAGGTTGAAGTGCTAGTAGCCAACTAATTTATAGCTGAAATTAAATTAATATTATTCATAAAACTAACAAAGCAACCCTGGCTCCGAAGTTAATATGCATTCTCAAATTGAAAAGATTACATTTTTATGAAAGTTTTTACTTGCGAAATGCAGTAATGTGACAAAGAAGTGCGACTGCATTTTTTAATTCAAATTGTTAGTCACATATTTTATATGTCTGGAAATTTTATCCAGAGAAATTTATGTTGTAAAATTCATTAAAAATAAACAATACACAATTTGTCGTAAAAATGGAAGGTTTAGCTTTTCTGTCTGGATGTAATATACCATAAAGAATAATTAACTCCGCAGTACTTAAATAGATAGAAACTGAAAGAACAAAGAGGTTATATAGCAGTAATTTTTCTTAAAATTTGCGGATTTATTGTATCCATCTGTGCTGTATTACATAAGAAAAGAATCATCAAACTATGTAGACAGGAATATGTGTTGTAATGTAAACATATGTTTAGAAATAAGTGTTCTGTTGTGTCTACAAGCTGTATACACATACTAATTTAGAAAATTAGAGTTGTTTCCCTTTACAAACTTAGAGAGTTGTGAAAAAAAGTGTTGTAGGGTTCTTTTTTGCTTATAAGCAAATCAGTCCATTTACATGTTGATGATAACATTTAAAGATGCTATCTCTGTATCTTTATACCCTTATAATCGGTCACAAATCTTGCAATATGTGAGGTATACTAAAAAATTAACATTGCAAAAGGAATTGCAACATTTTGTGACAAATAATGAGCTTTTGGATAAAAAGTTGAAACACAACAACAACAAAACAAAAAATCAAACATATAAACCCTTGCCAGAGCCGGGAATTGAAATGGGGACCTCTTGCACCCAAAGCCGCTGCGTTACCACTGCACCACTGAATCAACTGAGAGTATAGATTGTAGTCGAGCTATTTAACTGTTTCGACACAATGGGTTGAAACGTAAATAAACAAAACCAAATTTGCGGGCCACACATTTCCAACAAATGCATTTTTTCAGTAATATTTTTACATGCATGAATAACTATATTTGGCAGTTTCGCATTTTGATGGGAGTAGGTTTCATTGTTTAGATATGGTTAAAACTTAAGATGTAAACAATTCTGATCTATAAGATACATGCATAGCATCTTTAATTTAATGTTGAAATAAACATTGGCCATAAATTGTACCTTCCACATATATTGTGCAATCACTTAGAAGCCTTGCATTATTTTGCTACTCATAATTTAGTTTTTATTCTAGTAATTAAACCTGAAAACTATTTACATATAGAAACAAAACATATTTCTGGACTGAACTCTTTATCGGCACATAAAGGACATATCATGCCTCGCAGAAGGTCCATCTATATACTGAGCCAGTATTCATATAGAAACTTAAGTAATAAAAATTTAAATCAGCCAATGAGAACATAGGTTAGATTGGAAAGAGCCAATAGCATTGAATGTTACATACACATGTTTTATGAATATGGGCCCTGAAGTGTGAAAGAGTGAAAGGAGAAACAATACACAGCTATATAAAATACAGTTGACACTGTTACATGTTGGTTAGATGTTGGTCAGGTGCACATACTGTCAAAGTAAGCAGCCACTGCGGTGGCTCAGTGGTTAGAGCGTTCGCCCTGTGAGCGGGAGGTCGTGGGTTCAATCCCCGACCGCGTCATACCAAAGACGTTTTAAAAATGGTACCAGATGCTTCCTTGCTAAGCGCTCAGCACATAAGGACAGATCTGGCTTCTCTCTTCTCTCAAACCTCGTTCAAAAAAAGAGATGGATATCATTTGGAATAAGCGGTCGAGAGTGATTAATATAAGTTGGGATAACTTGTTTCGCAATCGACCTTAAATAAATATGTTTAAAAGTAAGCAGCCTGTCTAGTAGGGCTTATATGATTCCTCAGGTGACACCTAAACTTGGGGCCATAAATAGAATAATAGAAACTAACAATCTGTACACCCCGGCACCAAATGTGAATGTCCAAGTGCGTCAGTAAATAAATGCACAAAAAACCCTAACTTGGGAAGAAGATGGAGGAATGGGGAGAGACTAGAAAAATTGTCGACATGAGGCAAGGAACCACCAACTTTATCCTAATATTCTCAAACTATCAGTTTCTTATAAATCTCCTGCTGTGAAACTAATAATCATGGCTAATCACTGCTGATACATGTACTTACATCTGTAAACACAGCAAACTAAATATGTTATGTGATGGTAAATAATTAAGAAATTCCACTAACTGACCTGCCATGACTCACATGGAAACAAAACAGTTTGACTTAATTGTAATTGCCAACACGAGCTTGTCAACATTGTGTTAATAAGTATTTTCAATTTTATTGGTTCTTGTTTCTTAGAGCATGTCTTCTTCATTAGCAACACTTGATTTTGTTTACCTATTTTGAGTTCAATTCTAATACAAAGTAGTTGTTACCATATTTACAGATTGGAATTTTTGTTCTGGCCAGCATTAATTTTAAGATATCAAGGTAACATTAGCAACAACATTAGCAACAACACAGTGCTTTTGGTGGAAGATAATGAGGACAGTTAAAATGTTGTTTCCACATGTCTTTGGAGAAACTTTCAAACAGAGATTGACTTCAGTGATGGGTAAATTGTTGTTTTAAAGTGTTTTAAAATGTTCAGATGTATTTTTTTATGTTCTCGAAATTTGTGTCTGTCCATTCAACCATCCATCCATTTGTCTGTCTGACTATCTGTCCGTCTGCCTTATTGTCATAGATTACATTAGTGAGGAGTGCAGTGCAAAAATAACTCATATGCAACTTTTCAATAGTTGTGGAGTTATTGCCCTTTGTTGTTTTTTTGTACTAAATTCTTGTTCGGAGCAATATATTGTGAAATACGTATGAGGTTTCAACTTAAAACATGATTGTTAAGATAGATGTATCTTATGTAGGAGAGGTACAATGCAAAACAAACCCACTTTACTCTTGCTTTCATAGTTTTGGAGTTATTTCCCTTTGTTGTTATGTTTTCATATTTAACTTTTGTCTGAATCC
>Ga0224511_10003974_pt1 | contig 10959 bp, 6 predicted proteins | sample SF_May12_sed_USG_2_FD_169988 | JGI IMG/M metagenome (GOLD analysis project Ga0224511, IMG submission 169988) | Sediment microbial communities from San Francisco Bay, California, United States - SF_May12_sed_USGS_8_1 | ecosystem: Environmental > Aquatic > Marine > Sediment | place: USA...
GCTCAGGCAGCCCTGAGCTAACCCGGGATATAATCATAAGGACCCATGTACGATGACTCTAACATATGCCTTTGTGATGGAATGTTTATTTCATATTGTTCGTATCTATCCGTTTGGATTGGCATTTGGGTTTTACTGTATTTTCACAACATATTAATAAGTCAATGGTCTACCGTAACGGTTTTGAAATATAACGTGTCTTAAAACATGCTATGACAGTCTAAAGCATTTTTACCTTACACATCATTAGGTAAAATATTACTTTTTGGTTCCGTCGTATATAGGCGCAAACCAGATTAGATTATATTTATTTTCAATTTAGTTATGCTTACCAGTTCACAAATATGCTATATGTGAAATGTATGCATGTTTTTATAATCTGACACATGCACATTTTAACTTTGAGCATGTACATGTAGGTTGTACCTTTTGTATTGATGTTAATTGAATCCTTTATGTAAAATTCGCTCAAGAAAAAACAAACACGTTGCTTATCAAGTCCATGCATAGTGTGTATGTTTAGTAAATTCTACTATTAAGTGTGCACATGAAACACATCCAAATGTTTGTGAATTTAAAAAGGGTTATGTTCATTGAGTTGTTTTCAGAAATAGGCAAGTTTTAAAAAATGGCTGTAAATTATGTGCAATAGTTATTTCCTGAATTTAATACAACTCTTGAAATATTCATAGGCGGTAACGGCAAAACACGGGGCTATATAGTCGACAGCTCAAGATTCTATATTGCAATATTATATTGGTAGTAATTAAATCCTTGTCAGATAACGTATCTAAAATATCATAATAGAGTATTATAGTTAACGTATGTAACTATTAATTAATTAAGTATTTAAAAACAGTACGTACATTCATTGTATCCGTCTATGAGGTCTAATTTTGATTTAGCCTTATGCACGAACGTCAGTTATCTGCCGATTTCAATCACTGTGTAAAATCATGCCTGTGATCACAATATATATTATATGCATAAAACAAGGAAATATTATATTTATTCGATACAAATACATTTAGGTTAACGAAAAGGAAGTTAATTTCGTATGAAGACAAATAATAAATCTCGATAAATGTAATCTACTGGGAAAGTACAATAATTCTATTCAGACATATTGAAAATGTCGTTAATTAGTCGGACCATTCAAAAACGTCAGACTAAATACGTGTATCACTGAAAATGTTATACTGATTACATGTAACCAGTTCAGAGCTTTTCATTAGACCTTTGTTCTTACAAGCACGCCTCTTACATTTAAGTATTTTCCGTATCATACGAGACGAAAAAAGGCAAAAACGTTTCATTCTTTTCTTATTTCATCATTAAAGTTCCACAAATAAGCAACAAACAATAAAATATCTGATGTACAGATTTAATTACAATATGGTTGCTAAATCGTATAATAAACAGCCTATATTTTTTTAAATATTGAATACATTTATAAGTTTGAAAATACAGAGCATTTCAGATTGATCCGAGCGATTGCGTATAATCACATGCTTACCACTTTCTGAGAAATTTTTTTTACGCACCAATACCAGCGCACGGCTTACGGACTTTTCCCTTTTGTAACTTGAACCTTTTCATAAGTTGCAGATGGTGTGTCGCCTAACTCTTGACAAAACTTTATTATTGATCGAATTTCAAGACGGTCAGACGACGGCATTGTTCTCGTGTTCGACGTTGTAACCCGTGTGATTCCAATCTTGTTTATGTCAAAATCTAACGCTCGAATGACGTCAAAACTGCATATGACGTCACTTAAACTGTAAGCGACCTTCTGGCGGTCTTTTAAGATTCGCAGATACAATTACGACAATTTAATGTGGGACTTTTGACGTGCTGCGCCGGGTCCCTGTTACCATGGTATTTCATTTGGCTATTATAAACGCGTTATATAGAATATCACTTATAACTGCACATCGTTATAATGCATTTGTGTTCCGATTGCAAAAAATGTTAAAATTATTAAAGCGACAGTCTTGAAACTTTTTTAACATTCCTCGTACAACATACAATTGAAGAGATGTTCAAAGAAAGAATGTTGCAAAACGTATGTTTTTTTTATTATAAAAGGTTGTTGTTTAACTTACGGCGCCATTTTTTTTTCATGGTGCCTTTAAATTTAACCTGTCTTCATTGTTTACAACATTTTATCTTTGCGTATCTCTTCATTTTATACTACAGCTCACGGCGGCTGGACAAGAAAAGGTAACGTTACTTGTTAATACTGTCTATTTGAAGACACATTGAGTGTTGATGTTCTACAAGTAACCATTAACTGAAATATAATGAAATTATTTCATTTCATACAAATTGAATCTTAATATAGGTTAAAAGGAGCTGAAAAGATAAAGCTTGATCATGTAAAATTATTAATATAAATTGAAGAGATTGAAGTGATTTCGAGTGATAAGTTGAATTTAAGTCCTTAAAGTGATGAAAGGGACATCCCTCAGGAAGCATAGCTTGCACGAGAAAAGAGCAGCAGGTTTTTTTGTAACAGTTTATCATTAGTAATGAATGATGCCACACCACTGACGCTCCCTAGCGCATGAGCGGAACTCCATTTTCAAATGTAAATAAAGCAGATTCCTTTTTTTCAAAATAACGGAATAACCATCGAACTTAATATAATTTATGTGTTATTTGAAATAAGTACCAAACTTCATTATAAAAGCATTAATTATATAATCATGTTAATGAAGTACTATAGTATCACCACCACCACTACCACCACCACCAATGTAAAGAAAAGAAGTACCGAACTTTAAAGTTTTTCATCACTACAAACTAGAATAACTATTGAAAGTGAAATAGCCACAACAAAAACAAACTCAACCAGCATTTACGAACTTTGTTTATATTATTTTATTAGTTTGTATCATGGGTTGATTCGGATAATAGTTGCTATTCAAGTCTTTGACAACATTTCTTCCATTTTGCTTTACTTTTCTTTAGTTGTTGTATTGAATCATTTAAGTGTTCAATCTTCTGCCGTGCTCGTCGCGAAAGCTTACTTCTATATCTGTTTTCAAAGTTCAGTTTTACAAGTAATGGTTCGCTTGACTTTCTTGTTGCTCTAGATTCAGATATGATGCTGCCTACAGAACTTCTTGGATCTTCAACAGATATGTGAACTGACATATTTTTCTTTAACTTTTGCTTGTCTCTGTACCTCTAAGCATACATTCTGTTTTTCGCTCTTCTACTCTCTTATCATTTTTTGTCAGCACTGACACTGGTTTTCGATATTGCATTTGTCTTTCCTTTTCTGTTATCAAATAATCAGATTTTGACTTCTTCCATCTTTCCCTATGCTCCTTCTGACTTTGTGCAGGGGTTTTCGCCATTGTCTTTGACAATTCTGTATTCTGTAGAGTAAAATATATAATACAGGTTGTGAAGTTTACATGTCACACAATGTACAAAAACAGTTATTTGCAGATACATGTAAATCGTTAAACAAAACATTGTTCGTCAAATACGTTATGAATTCAATCAGATACATACTATCGTAGTTTTATTCGCTTCAGTGTAAATATAAACATTCATTTTTCTTTATTATTTATTTTATATGTAATTATAAGACGAATGGGCAATTGTTCAACTCTTTTTTTGATGTTGAGTCTGTACAAAGACTGTTAAACTACTCATAATATTGCATTGGAACCAAAAATTGAAAGAAGAAAATGAAAAGGAAGTATAAATTTTTGTTGTTTTAGCAGAACATGTTTTCATACAATTTGAACAATGTTTTCAGAAAAAAAGTTACCATTTTGTTTATACATAGCCAGTCCGGGAACTTTCGTAACACCCCTAGTATTTTTGCATGCACTATCCTTACAGAGAATATTTATTTAAAGTTTGATACACAAACGATGTATGCTCTTAATTAGTTCAATTGATGTGCCTATGGCCTTTTGCTCTACAACAACAATATTCTTACACTAAATATTAGACCAATTTTGGTATTCTATGTCTAAACTTGATGTTTATAGAAGAGCAATTCACTGTAACCTGAGGCATGACCAAATCATCATCTGACATCTAGAATAATATCTGATGATAATAAATGAACAATTGGACCCAAAGTTTATCCAACATTTTAATACATTTACCTTTAAGATGATGAATCAGTTTCTTGAAATGAATAACCACACATATTGCTTTTGTGTATTGTATGACTTTTTTAACATTACTGGGATGAACAATGGGTTATCTCAGCTAATGCATTAATAAGAACCATTAGAAATAGTTAGATGTGCAGTGTACAAATGCACAATACAATATTTACAATGTACAATATTTAACTTTTGTAACCACTAAAACACTTTGAAGAATTAAAATAGCATTAATGATTAACAAAACAATGCGTACTCAGAGTCAGTGTGGGTCTATGGGGCATTATCTTATGAATGCATCCTAATACAGACATACCAAGGGATTAGTTTTCCTGCAATTATACTAAAATCTGTTTTTAATAAAATATGATTGCCCAATTAATAAAAAAGTAATAATAGTAGGAGTTTTTTGGTAAAAATGTAGTACTAAAACCCCACCTATTTTATACATAAAGGCACAATAACAGTTAAAACTACATATTAGCTACAGAGGAAACCTCCGTCAGAAGAACCTGACATATCACAGACCAGCACAAAAGATTACAGAATTTTACTAGGAAAAGAATATATTACAGCTAGACCAGAACAATATATTTAAAACAAACAGACACAATTTTAAAGTATTTTGATTATATCCAACCCTGCATTGATTGATTAGCTATAGTATGTAGGTGATCCGCCATAAGCAAAAAATACTCTTCAAAATCAGAAATAATATTTGTGTAATTGACTGTCGGCTCATGTAAACTATTAATTGTTTTATAACTCATAAGACGGAGTTATTGCATTGATTGAGACAATTAAATGAAACTTCATATGACATAACAAATTTGAAGTAGTTTAGCATAGACCAGTAGAATTTAGTCGATATATTCGAAAATCACAAAAATACACATTTCTTCAGAATTGTTGTGTTTTAATTGGCTGATTAGCTCATTTGTCTCATTCATTGGATACATCGTCTTTATTTTTATGTTATATTAGCTAAAATAGTAACAAATTATTATTCAGCTTTTTTGTTCCATTTGTGCAGTGTTCGAAAATAAAGGGTGATGAACTTCAAACTTAAACGTTTTCACTAACACTACCGTAAAAGTTCTTTATATTCTGCTACTTTATTAATTAGGTATCCTTGATAATTTTAATTTGTTAATAGGGTGCTGCACTAATATTTGTTCGTGTAAAATAGATAAAACATTTAGATATGTTTTAGTCTTCACGTTGTTCTCTTCTTTTTCCCAAGCCGAGCTGCAACATATATAGTGTTCTCAAACCCATATACTGGTAGTTTTGTTGTTGAAATATTTGTGATGTACAATTAATATCAAAGTTTCAATTATTTTGGAACTGTTTTAAGACAAGCCCATAATTATGTATAGACTGACGGGTCTATAACAAGTCCTTCTTTTAATGATGTATGATAATATTTTTATAATAATAAAGTGTTAAGCTATCGTACGTTTCATATAATTTAGAATTGAACTTGTGTAACTTGTCTTGTTATTTTCGTCATGAACATTTTTATTAATATGTAAAGTATGACTCTAGCAGCAATAGTTGTCTTAGACACTATATTGTAATTGACCTATTGACAGCATGATCTGTTATACTACGATATTTAAAAATTGATCAAGATATTGTTAAACCACACCAATGATCATAATCGTGGTGATTGTCATAAGATTAGCTTTACGTCTTGTTGCCCCCACCTCTTAATCAGATATAATGATGACAGTTTTCAGTTAGTGTAAGTGTCTAGTGTGTGTAAGCACTTGGTTCTTAGTTAATTTATGTTATGGTGTTCCCGGAAATGGGCATCTGTTTACTTTTCGCCGTGATATAACATGGTCTGTGTTAAAACCGGCTGACAAAAGAATGCAAGCAAGCAAACAATCAAACAAACAAATAAATAAACAAAGAAACAAACATATTCTGGAACACAATTCTTATTAAAATATGAAAGACAAACTATATAATCAAAATATTACTAACCAATTATCAGACTAGACCTTGCTGGTGTTTATTTCTATAGGCTGAATTGACAAGTTACCTTAAAAAAGCACAACAAAATCAAGTTTGTCAAGACGCCATGTTGGGCGGGCTGACTGAAGGTCAATTATACGCATATTCAATGTTACTGTTATTGTCCGTTCCTTGATTATTTTAAACGTCTGTACATTGTCCATTTTTATCGATTGTATTATGGCCATGGTTCCCAAGTGACCTTCTGACCTACATTATACGAAAGGAAACATTCACCCCTCTCGTGATCGATTTATTACAAGATCTAAAACGGGACGGAGGATTAAAGTCTTTGTAAAATGGTTTAATGTCACAAGCAATTCACGTCTCTTAGGGCGATCTAACAGATATATGTCACCCACGATACTGCTACGAGTCATGTCCGCGTAATAGATACATATTGCAGTACAGTTCCGCAAGATGACATGTGTTTATTTATACTCATTGATTTAAAGTTTACTGCGACCTGATATTAATATATTTCGACCGCTCTTCTAGGTGTTGTCTCATGTTTTTGTTTACTTTCATTCAATGTTTGAGAAGAAAGATGCCAGACCTTTTCTAATAGGCCGAGCACTTAACAAGGAAGGATCTTGTACCATTGTTTTCACCCGGCGATTGCTCTACTAAAGAGCCCCAGGTGCGATGTTTATGTCATACCATCAACAAATGGATGTCCTATATCTGGATGCTGGAGTTTAAGTTTAGATGCACATTTGTTTGAAGTGAAAAGTAGTCCCATCAGTGTATTAGTTGCACTTTATAGAGTTGTTAGTAAGTATATAATTCGTGTACCAATCTCTGAAATCAGAGATCAAAGCAAACTAGACAACTACAGGCCTCAAAACATTTTATATCAAAGGTGGATACCCGGATAAAAGTGAGATGAACTTCATGCTATGTATCAGCTATATAGAAAAATTGTTAAAACGCCTTTAATCATTGCACACACTAATATATAAATTTGATTCATATGAGTCAGGAATAACAATTAGGCGTTTTAATATTGCACGACTATCCTTCAAGAAGGACTGTTTAAGTTGATATATATCACCCATCAACACACATGTACAGGACGTTTATCAGAGCATTGTATCAGTAGAAGCATACAAATATGGACACAAGGATGGTTTGTGGTGACAATTATTGTAGATGAAAATGGCCAGATAAATAAAACCAATTTTACTTACGTACGAACATTAAAGTGGTCGGAAATAAACTGCGAGTGATAAACATCAAAATGCCCAACCGTATTTTCTAATTCAAACTAAAACTACTTACTTTATTCTAAATTTGACAACATATCGATCTTTTTAGTGTTTAATCATATTGTTTACATTTCCATCTCAATCCGATTGCACTATTTTGGTAAGAAATGCTCATTTGCTGAGGTGGTTGTGTGGACTTTTTGGCAGTATAATTAGAACATTAACCGAAACTTACCTGTAAGTTGAAGTTTGATTGAGATTCTCCGAAGCACAAAGTCGAAGTGATGGGCTGTAGTGAGATATGCGCTTGCAGCCCAGCTAGTCAATATTTAAAACCCGTGAATGAACACCAGATGCTGTTTTCATTAACTATAAATAATGTGATTTTGTTCAAGGTGGGTTTTATTGTGTGTGGCACTTAAGCCCATCACTGCGACTTTGTGCTTCAGAGAATCTCAATCAGATTTCAACTTATAGGTAAGTTTCGTTCAGTTTTCTTATTCTCCTTCAGCACAAAGTCACGTGATAGGCTTCAGTGAGATTTTAAAGTGTGTTCATGAACGGACAAACAAATGTACAACGAACACAAGTTAATAAAGTTATAGATTATATTGAATATATTAAATATACATGTAAGAACACATACGACGCAATTTCTAGCAGTGTCATAATATGGCATTTAACAAGCTGAATATTTATTACAACTGGTCCTACATTATTACTGCACTGCTGCTCTCAAAAAATTATCAGCTAAACAATGATTTTCAATATTTTTGTTATAGAACTTATTAAAAGTGCATGTTGAAGACCACCCAGCAGCTTTCATTATTGTCTGTATAGTGGCACCTGCCCCAAGTGCAGCACTTGTTGATGCCGATCTAACACTTAGGCCTTTAAACTGACTGACATCTATACCAGCACATGATAACCCAGATCTTAGCCATCTGGATATTTTCTCTGTTGCGACGCCAGTGGGGTCGTTGATAGCTAATGAATATTTGTTTCTCTGCACCTCGAAATTGTCTGTTATTCTCTACATAGACATCTAACGCCACAACTACACAAAGCTCGCTATCAAGGGTGTATGATTTAAGCCTAATTGGCTCGATGTTATACCAAGGCCTTGTTTGTTTCAACAGTTTATTTATAACAAAGCTGACAACATTATTTCTACTACGAATCATATTTCTCACATCTAAAAGTTGTAAAGAGTGTGCTCTTTGACCAGTCAAGAGTGGCATGAACATCACTAATTTCATGGTTAATTGTTTTAATGACAGCTTAACTGTAGGCGCCTGGCTTTTCAGATACCCAGGCATGCTGGCGGCAGTTAAAGCCACCATCGACCGAAAGGTGTCTTCCAAGTACGATGTGAAAGGATTCCCAACATGTAAGTGTTCCTTAAGTCATTTAAGTTTTGTGATAACTTGCCATTATTAATGTTTCTGTCTTTTGTATGTTAGGTAAAAACTGCTGAAAAAAGGAAGATAATAAAGGATTATTCATTCTTTGTGTATGTGAAATAATATTTATAAATGGCAGGAATAAACCTAAGCAATAATAGAAAATACTTGAATACAGAGCATGTTAAATTCAGGGAATATGCAGACATTGGGTTGTTTGTTGAGATGGAGATTTCTGGTTAAATAATTGAACAGTTTAAAGGAAACTAACCCCACATAGATCAATTGTAATTCTTCTACATTTATTTCATAATTATGTTAATGCGTTTATTATTGTTTGCAATTCACTGTTAAGTTTGGAATTTAACCTAATTTGTTTTCTTTTGTTTCAGTGTTATATTTCAAGTAAGTATAAAGTTTATTTTAGAGCATGTATTTAGCTTTTAAGGGTGCCAGTAAATTCAAACCTAGTTTAAAATTTGGTTCAATCAGTAATAAAAAGTGTAGTTTTGCATTGACAAATACACCAATGTTTTAATATTTGCACCAGTAACAATTTGTATTGTCTTTATCCAGGGATGGCAATATGCAGTTTAAATACGGCTTTGCCAGAACTACAGAGGCCCTCATTTATGAAGGAGTGAGTAGTAACTATATGTACTATTTTACATGATATGGTTTGATAGCAATATTGCCAAGTGTGATGTCGGAGGGAAATAACATTGTCTTGTGGTAGTATCATCCTTTAAAACACACTATAACCCTGTGATGTAGTGTGTATACATACATGCAAAGATACATCATATTGAATTCATTGTTAACATTTCCATTTAGACATCAATATGTTTCCAGGCAAACATTTCTTGATTCCATAAATTAAAAATATTGACTTAAGAAATTTATTTGTTGTTAATCCTGTACATTTTTAATATATTTTTCATCATTTTTGCACTGTCTAATACATTAAGTTTGTGCACTGCGTACTTGTTACACTTTGTTTGTTCTCTCTGTTGAGCTACATAATCAATGTTTAAGAATTGTCATAAGAACGTAAGTTATGCCAATGTTGCAGTCCAAAGGAGCCTCCTCCGCCACCAGCCTCAGAACCCGCATGGAACACCGCCAAGAGCAAGGTCGCTCATCTGACGGGCGCAGACTTCGGAACGTTCACGTCGGCACGCCAGGCAGTACTTGTGATGTTCTATGCGCCGTGGTGCGGTCATTGTAAGAAGGCCAAGCCCGCATACCAGGCGGCCGCTGACAAGCTGGCTGATAATTCCCGGGCGCTCGCTGCTGTTGACTGCACAGCCGAAGGAAATAAAGGTGCGATTCTAGCTTATATGTATCTTTGATTTTGCAAGTTATAATGGAACTTGGTTTAATATGTTTATCATTTGGACTATAAAAAACAGCAGTAGTCCCTATGCACAATTGAAAGCTGCAATCTTTCTCTGTGACAACCGATACTAGACTAAGCACAAAGTCGTTTGGTTCCGTTGTACTTCACATTAAACAGATGTGCGGAGACGATCAGTCGCTTGCAACATATCGAGGTTGGTACTTGTGTACCCGGGAATGCTGGTTAATTGGTCCATGGACCTATATACCATGGTGTATAGGTACATGATTGATCTGACTTCGGCAATATACGAAAAGACTTCAAAAGAGCATAAAATCAAACTACAACAAAAATGTTCATTCTCGGGAAAGGTGTTGAAATCAACGTAAAAATCGAAAAAAACAACAACAAATAATTGTTCATTACCTGTTGCAATGGTTATAGATCTGTATGAGCAGGAGAAGATCCAGGGCTTCCCGACCCTGAAGCTGTACATCAAGGGCCGCTACCTGTCTGAGTACAACGGCGAGCGCTCCGAGGAGGAGTTCTTCAAGTTCATCGTCAACGCTCCCACGGAGAAGGAGGAGTTATAGGGCAATTGATTCTAGGGGCCTTATTGTATTACATTCGTAGTTTGTGATGCTGACCGTGGTTTTTGTGTCTATGCTACACATATACTAATATATGTTTTTTTCTGTTTTTGTGTAACTAACACGTCTTTTGAAACAAGATACTTAACTAACTATGTTTTGAACAGCAGACCCAGTCTGCTTAGTCACTTATATCAAGTAATATTGCACAATTCATGTGCTTCCTTATACATTATCTTTAAACATTCTGTAGTTTTCTGT
>Ga0224511_10003975_pt1 | contig 10959 bp, 6 predicted proteins | sample SF_May12_sed_USG_2_FD_169988 | JGI IMG/M metagenome (GOLD analysis project Ga0224511, IMG submission 169988) | Sediment microbial communities from San Francisco Bay, California, United States - SF_May12_sed_USGS_8_1 | ecosystem: Environmental > Aquatic > Marine > Sediment | place: USA...
GGGTCATGACCACCACGGTCAACGGGTGTTCGGCCGCGGTGTTCGACCGCGGTGTTCGACCGCGCGTGGAAAATTTTTACCACCGCGGTCAGGGGGTTTATGAAGGTTCCGCGCTGGCTGTACTGTATGTGTGCAAATGTCATTTTATAACAGTGCATATGCAGACATACTGATTAGTACAACGTAAAAGTCCAAACTGTGTTCACATCATAAAAATAAGTTTAACAACAGAGCGGTTCCACAAAATTGACGTTTCAGACAACACCATTATATGTTTAATATATATTTTATTAGTTTCTTTGTTGCATAGCTTCCTTGCCATTTATTAGTATCAAATAAGGGGTTACCTGATGTGAAAATGCCAGAGAATTGATATTGAACTAACCGATGTCAGGAACAAATAAGGGATCATATACACCACCAATACAGGTGTTGCAAAATGGGCTCACAGGCAACGCCCAGAAGTTATAAATGGTTGTTTCCTGCCAATATATCTTGCAAGGTCGAAACCTATACCGTGACAATACTCTGGATTCTACTGTCTGCGTACTTTAAAATGGCGTTTGGGCTGACCAATAGGGCATTTGCGTAATGTCATGAAGCGCAACGTTATTTAATTAAGTCAATCCTAAGACAAAATCATTCTAATTTTAAATGATTATTTTGTTTTATTAATTAAGTTTAATGTTCTTACAATAAATTCTAAAAACCGGCGCGAGGTTTATGCCTCACGTGAAGTCGTTTGTGTTTCGCTAAGAAAGTTTTTGTTGATCGTTCTGGAATTAGATTTAAAATAAAATAACTGTTTTTGTTGTTGAATCATTTAACGAATATAAAATAATAAAACCATGCAGCCATACATTTTGTTAAGTCTTATTTAGTTATGTGTAAGCACTAGGAATAATTTTTTAAGCACACATTACGTTTTGTTGTCAAGAAACTTTGACTTAAAAACGAGTTTTATTATTAACATAATTTGCGTTTTTTCATCACCATTGTTATCATATCCCAATGAGAAATTCCAGCATATTTATAACTGCTTCAAAAAACATCTCTCTATACAGGGAAACATTAACCTACTTCTAACGCTCAGATAAACGGATTATTTATAATTGTCGCCGAACCACATATGATGTTCGATGTCTATAAAACTCAGTGGTCACAGGTTCCATCACCTGATTTTGATCGACTAACTGTGTTTGTAGTTGATTTTAAACAACATTCTTCAACTTCAACTTAACTCATTTTTCTTTAACAGCGTAAAAGTATTTAATCTGAATCTAAAACAACCAATACCAATGCAATTATCATTTGTACGTGTATAAAGCTCTTAAAACGTCTAAACTAAATTTTGCCATTTTCTGACTTTATTTTGTAAACACTGGAAACAACATGTCGGCTGCAATATTCTGGTATTGTTCCCAGTTTCGTGAAAAGTAGACAAGCTTACGCCGAGAACCACTTATAGAACTTAGGGAAGTAACAGGTGAAAGCATGCCTACTAATAGTCCATGACTTGTCTTCCTTAGATTTCCTTAGATAACGGGTAATATAACCATGTGATCGAAATAACACCCGCTCCGGTATAGGGCTTTAGCATAGGAACTTAAAATAAAATACCAGTCAAACAGATGCAACATACAACTGAAACATAGTTTCCGTGAAACATGTTAACGTTTACAATTATTTAACCTAAGACGTAGGACGAGTGAACGTGTATTTTAATAATACCGGTTACAATAAACGTGGTGCACAAGAAATTGATATGGAACTTCTAACGAAATGCAGATATGAGAGAAATAATTATATCTGAATCAATGCAGTGATAAAGGCAATGGGATACCCCAATCTTGTCTCCGATTCCCCATTCGAGTCCTTTCACAGGCACGATACTTGTGTCTACTTCGAACTTATCCTTTCCGGAAATGTGTCCTTAAAGATTTGAACGTTTTCTTTCCAGAAATGTGTCTTTCAAGCTTCTCTGTATACGTCTTATACAAAGAAGGTGCCAAATTCAACATTAAAATAGAGTATCGTGTTAAGTATAAATCAGCCAGCACGAATAAAGTGCATAAATGGAACTTTACCATTATAGACGTCTTCATGTACGTATGGTACACATTTTCGGTGAACGTCATATGACCAATTAACAAAACTAATGCAAGGTATATGTTAAAGAGATAACTCATTGGTCCTTTTATTTTAACATTAACTGAGACATCATACTATTACGCACTGAGCCGTGAAATAACCTTAAGTAAAGCACGGGACTGGTGTAAGTTTACTGTTTACATCTAAGATTAAATTAGCCAATACGCCTGTCACATATCAATACTGAAGGGCATATCCATATATTCTGCATAAACAATGTATTCCTCTTTTTTCGCGGGAAAGATAAATCAGTGATCGCCTTTGAATAATACCTTAAAGTAAGGTAAATCTCATAATTAAAACTCTAAGATTACCTCCGTTGTTGCATGGAGTTTAGTAATAAAACAAAACATTAATTGTTCATTAACCATTAATTAGCCAAAACAATGAATTTCACGCGGGCCAGCATAACTCAAAATTTAATAGGAATATAACTTTCACACTTAGCCGTATTAAACTCAATGCACCAACGGAGGTTATCGTAGACAAACTATTGATGTTTCACTCATACATCTCTAAGATTACCTCCGTAGGTGCGTGCATAAGTACTGCAGATATGCATTTAACGCATCGTTTTGATGGCGTTTTTACATTTTACTACATTAATAAAGAGTTATGGCCAAAAATATCGTACTGAAAATAAAATGTGACTGTCCTTTATTATGACCACCTATCCTCACAGTCAGTCCATGTTAGATTACATGTGACAGTCCTAGTTTAGGCTCCTGATATTGCTGACGTGTCGGTGAAGGTCAGTGTAAACCCCAGGGAAATTCCTCTTGTCACCCAAGCCTTGTAATGGTATTTTATCGGATATGGTTTAATCGGTTATCAGCTAAAGTTCACGTTCAAATGGATAACCCAGGTGAATCACAAAATGCGTACAATAAGTATTTACGTGATTTATGAAATATACAGAATGAAAGAACAAAATATAAACAAGCATTTTACGCACCAGATGGGTACAAGTATATACATGTACTTAGTAAATAGATCTTAAGTGTGTTCGTCTTTTAAATTAACTATGGATCCACAAACAAAGCGTCAATTTTCAAGAACTCTTTACGAAGCTCTGGACCAGCAGGGTTATTCTTCCACTAGAATAAATCAACGTGCTGACATGATAGCTGATGTGTTGGAAACATGTTTGAAGAAAGGGGATGTTTTCGACGATATGGTTGTTGCTGGTAGCAAGGGCGAAGGAATATCAAAGTTTTTCTCTAGTGACCTAGATATAATGCTTATATTATCAGGAATAGTGTGTGTTGAGGAAGGCAATGGTGAGGAAAGATTGGTAGTAGTGACGAATGACTATTCTACGACGAAACCAGGATACGTAAGACTGCGAACAAACAGCGATTTCCCATATTTCGAAGCATCAATACATAGTTTGTGCACGCCCATTGATGAAGCAGGGAATGTGTATTTAGACAGTAAAAACGCCATGTTAATGCTACTAAACAGTCGATCGCATTATCATGTAGAAATTAATGGACCCGCTTTAACTCTCTCTGTTTCAAGTCGAGACTTTTGTCAACGGTTGTCAGAACAGCTTCCGAATTTTTTAAAAATTGACAATCTAGATACTATTGTTTCTATGTTAGGAAATATAGGGAATACAGAGACAGACTTCGTTATTGGGTTGCCGTTTTATTCTTCAACATGTTTAGAAAAATGGTTAAACAGGGAAAGATCCCATGAATGGCCGCCTAAAGCATTGCAAAACAAAATAGCATCCATGATTGGATATGTAGTGTCAGTTGGAAACAAGTCCAGTCAAGAACCAGACAAAGAGTGGAGGATATCGTACACAACAGCAGAAAAGGAGCTCGTTCGCAAGATGACCAGTGGTCAAGTAAAGCTGTATGTCGTCTTGAAATTAGTCCAAAAAGAACGACTGAAACCTGTATGTAAGAATTTTACTTCTTACATGGTGAAAAATCTGGTGTTTTGGGTATTAGAAAAGTCCCCAATGTCCATGTTCACCCCAGATACATTGGTGGACGGCATTATGTCCGCGTTCGTTATGCTGAAGGAATGCCTCGAAACGAAAACACTTCCTTGCTATATGATAGCCGAAAGAAATTTGCTTGCCGAGAGACTTGGTGATGAAGATATAGCATCACTTTCGGCGGAAGTCGACAAAATCATTCAAGAAGGTTACGTGTTTCTTAACAGAAATCACAAACTGTCAATTTCCATGCAACTGCAATTCTATTGTCCCGATAAAGCTGAGAACTATGCACAATGGATTTTGGAAATTGAAGATATTGTCATTAAAGGTGTTGGACAAGCTTTTGAAATCGCTAATGAAAATCAATATGCTGATGAACCACGTACTTTTTTGGACAACGTAGCCATTGGAATTGCGTTTCGTTTGATGCAACTCATTTGTCCTGAAATACTAACTGAAAACAGACCAGATATCGGTGCGACTCGTAAGTGGAGGATATATGTATGTGTTACATGTATAAACACAATCAAGGATGTTTTGTCTTAACGGTTCAGCAAATTGTGTTGTGACATTGTGACTAAAAATATAGTTTTGGACATCCAATTAGTATTCAGTAGTTCAACTTGAGATAAAAAAAGTAGACACATTGTCATATTATTTATTTTAGTCTAACAATATTGTTAATACTATGTAAAAGAACAAGACAATGTTCAAATTTCATCGCGTGGAATTTTTAATCCACACTTTATTGATCTACGCCAGACAGTCGGGAACAAGGCCACTAGCAGACGGACCAACGGGCTTAGTATATAACAACGCACATATCTACTAGAACAATACTAGAACATTAATTTAGTTATATGTGTAATATACAATTTTAATTAAATGTGTCACAAAAATAGACTCATTTTAAGGTCGTATACACATGTATTTCTGTGAGTTGTTGGGGAAGTCACTTTTACAGATATAGACTTGTATACAGTTTCTTATTGATGAAAACTAAATGGCTGCTACAAAGTTGTTTCTATTTTATATTACGAATTGGTAAAATATAAGATGTGTACCTTGTATGTTATGTTATGATATATACAAAAAACTGTTATAGCATAACAATTTGATACTATGTGTTTGTATTACGTGTTCTTTTTTTAAACCATTTTAAATGGTTTGTTTACGTTTACTTTAAAGGATATCCCAGGAAATAATAAATCATATACGTAAATATATTCATTTAACAAAAGAAAACTGTTTTTGTGTTATGTTTACACTACTTTCGTTGACTTTGAAACCAATGCTTAAAGTAAGAATCACGCTAATATCGCGTCAATATAATAACTTAAAGGTGCCATATGCAAGAATGTCAATGGTGAAGTTGTTTCAGACAATTATTTTATTTACTGGATTAAACGACTTATTTTACGCAGAATATTTGAATGTCAGTATTGACCGAGGCTACAATAATAAGGTCGTGTTTCCATGAGCAAGGGGACGTTATTAAAGATTACTGTTTAGTCAATTTTGCTAACACGGTCTGTAGAACACTTACTTAAAATATATGTGCTAAAATATAAACGATTTTTATCTCATAGAATCACCATTTATCTCTAAACCAAACCTTTAGTCTTATTGCTGTTTAACTGCATAACCGCTTAGCCACCGTTTAATACTTATCATATACATTAAGCATACGACACATATCTGGCGTCGTAAACTAAGGCATAAGTTTGTTATATAATTAAATTAAAATATCAAGAAGTTATTTGTTTTATATTTTATTTGAACGTTTTAACCGTGTAGTTATATTTTAACCACTGTTACAGAAATTATATACGTCTTATTTAAATGTAAAGGGAAGTAATGTCTAATAGTTTACCTCCCCTTAATATGAATAGAGTATAAACTGTTCAATCTTATTTCAAAAATAAAATATAAAAAAGGTAAAAAACGGCCTAAATTTTCTTAATATAATGTAATATTCTACGTTTGTTTGCAAATGTGTGTTTCAGTTATGCGTCGTAAGCCTTAATAGGTAGACATTGCGACTGGGTGTAATGCACAAGAATTTTAACTCACTACAATGACGCTTTGCCCATTCGGCGTCGGGGCATACAGATTGTTAGTTTCTATTAGTGACCCATGGCTATTGTATATGTTCAAGGGAGCATAACTATAATTAGATCAATCTGCATAAGAAATGGCTGCATGTAGATCACATAATGTCATCTTAATAACATTTAAGTTGAAACTAATTTGCCACACAAACGTGTAGCCTAGGCTGCCACTATGGACGTTATATTACGCCAGACCTCCTATTTCTAAAAATTTATAATCCGTTATACAAAGGAATACTTTGTTAAGGTAAGAGCTGTATAATAGTCTTGGAAGTATACGCAAATAAAAAATAACAAAAAATTAAAGCTTTTCTTCATTTAGATCAAGTTTTTATTTTTACTGTCTTCAACCGTTTAAATTTAGAATAAAATAAAAGTTACCTTTATTTCATCAAAATGGAATTTAAAGGGGCATGATAACCTCCATTTTTTTGAAATATGAACAAATTGATTTTTTATATAATATCAAATGAGAAAAATTGCTTAAAAGTGCTTTGGGAAAAGTCCTAAAACGCTATCTTTCTAAATGATGTTAAGTTTTTGAACTTTCTACACGGCTGCAAATCTGGGAATCCATTATAAAGCTCTGACCTTCATCAAATACATTGTAAGCCACTTGTCTAAGTGCGTGATTATAGTAGCCTCGGCTTAATGGCAATTAAGGCAATGGTCAAGCAAATTTAAATCTGTATTGCTTAAATCAATCTGTCGTGTACATCTACACTTGGAAGATTACATAAGTATGTAGACAAGTCGTTTACCCAGGGCAGGGATCAAACCCACTGCCCTTTGCTTGCAAGTCTGATGCTATACCAACTCAGCTACCCGGGCGCACATTTCTGTCTTAGGTTCGTTCCTTCATATATTAGGTTTCATCCTAATCACAACAGAAGTGTACAAGTAGTTTGCTTCACAAACTTGAAAGAATATATGCCAACAAACCAACAGAACACGGCCAACGGCCCAAAACCTGCGGCTGACAAAGTGACTGCTATATACCTCCTGATAAAACAGTCATACACGCATACCATTAGTTGATAAGATATGTAATTTGAAGTCTTTCTGAAAATTGCAAGCAACATACTGTTAGGTATATAGAAAACCACAATTTTCTGTAATGACTTTTATTATTATTTATTTATTTATATTCTATAGATTCAAATACGCTTCACCAATTGTCAGTAACACTTGTTATTGTAAATGAATTAGCGGTATTATAGTTTTATGTGCAAATGTGCTTCAATACTTTGATGTGCCCACATAGCTCACGCTGAGCATATTCCATTGTTTACGTCACAAATGTGATGCATAAAACACAAAAACATCAGTCTGTTTATTTTCTTATTTCCAATGCGTAGGATTTTCTAGACTGGAGTTGTATTTTTAAATATATAAACTCAATATTATTCGCAAACTAAATTCAGTTAAAATTTTGTAAAAGTCAAACTAAAGGCTGACTGGCCTATTTGTAACAGTTTCTGTCTGTGACGGCTGTAAAATGTCGCCCGGTAATTTCATTGTGTAGACATGTTTTTTCTGGTCCTCTAGGATCATTATGTTGTTTACATTTGAAATAGAATTCCATTCATGTGTTAGGGTCATCAGTGGTGATGCACTATTCATTAACATTGATGACCAGCTTGATAGTAAACACATAGGTGTAATTCGTCACAAAACCAATTTACATAAACAATGCCTTTAGCATCGAAAAGACTTATGGCACACTTTCTGTTTTGTTCTATGACACGTTATTCTGTTTTGAGTAAGCGGCGTCATCCGATGCTACAGGAAAGAAAAACCCAGTCATCCGAGGGCCAGCTTGACACAGTTTACTTTGCACCAGTCAATCATTATACTAAAAGCAGAATTGCATATAAATATACTCTAATATTTGTTTTTTGTCCTTGTGTAATGTTTGTTTTAATCTGTTTAATTTAGTTTAAGTTAGGCCGACTTCCTCTGTGTGTGGGATTGTTTGTTGGTGATAAAAACAACTGCACTTTGCCTGCACCATTGTTATGCCTTCTTCTTTGGTTAGCTAATGTCGGTTGATAGGTCGGACGGTCGGTCCGTTCTCGGCCAGCTCAACCACATATGCGGGATGACCTCCCAAACGCGCTCATTTAGAATTGGGCAAGAATGGGTCCATCTGCAGTTTTACTAGTATGCGTACGGTTGTTTTTGACGCTAGAGGTGGCCAGGCGCTTTATTTGCTTAACTTTATGTGTGACCTGAAACATGTTACAATGCTGTTTGTAAAATTTCATGCCCCACCAACCAATATGCAAACGTCCAAATTTCGGTAGTGGCCACACATTTGGATCCCTCGTGTGTTTACCACTGTAATTTGCTATTATTTTTCTTTACAATTGTTAACTACAGATATATAGTAGTTCCTAGAACAAATGGTTTTCTTTGTATTAATAAAATAAATGAAATTGTACCACTTTACTTTTGCGGTCCTTAAATTATTTTGAGGAGTATATAATGAGTATGTAAACTTTAATCTTGATTATGTAAGCAAAAACAACATAGTATATTTATACAAACACAAATAACATAATTCAATTTGTAGTACTATTTATAAAGGTAATAAAACATTTGAAAAGTCATGGATGTATGAATGCACCGGCAAAGCTGCTTTGGTGAACAGTCTCTGACAGAATATGGGTAACATCCCATTTAACAGCCACCCACATTTGGTCACCTTTGTTCATTTGTACGAAGACCTGTCCGCTTGCACATGCGTTTTCGTCGAGTGAGGCCGTGGTTTGGCTATCGAGAACACGAATGTCGTTCAGCATGAACGTTGTTAACGCTGACTTCGTCCGGTGTGTACAGATTTGCTTGGCAAATGCGTACAGTCCAGCTACTGGGGCCGTGAATCTTCCAGTAGAGCTATTGTAGCCGGAACCTTCGTTTGTGGTTACAGTTGTGAAAACAACTTTCTCGTTTAAGGTGAAATCTGCTTTTTGTACATTCTTCGCTTGAAACACGATTGTTGCTGCAATACAATTTTATGTTTTAAGTTAAAAACGTGACCATATAATATCAATGATTGAATTTTATTTATCCTTAAAGGGACATCACTGACGTCTGGTCGTGTAACACACTTAAAAAGAAAATTTTCAAAAACCTGTTTTACTTGTTGTCGACGTGTGTAGGGTTTAGCAGTCTATCTTGTGGTACCTTAATATGTCTTTTATCGGTTGGCAATTTTTTTAAAGTGTATTATATAGGTTGATCAATAGATACATTCCAATTTTAACATTACAAAGGGTATCACAAAAACCGTTTTGATACACTTAAGGTAAGACCTTTGTAATGGATTCTCATATTTGCAGCGAGGAAGAGATTTTATAAATATTTTTTTATTTAAATATATGCCATTTTCAAACGATCCACCGAAAAACTTTTCACAGTTTTTGCTTTTTTGATTTTATAAACAAGACTAAAAAATCATTTTATTCATATTTAAGGGAGGCAATGAGGTGTAAAACTACTTCCCTTTAACTTAATTTAAGCAAATATAGGTAACTTGCATTTTAAAAAGATTTTTCTACGAAAAGTAAAAGCATTATATATATCACATTTAATGAAAAAATATTGTTTTTTTTTATAAAAAATACAAATGAGTATGCTTCATAGTTCATTACACATGTCTTACCTCAATACGTTGGTAACAAGAACATACAGGTTTTCTATAAAAAAGTGTGTTACACGACCAGACCTCAGTGGTGTCCCTTTAATATTGCTGCCGGTGAAATTTTCATCTAAAGTATAATCATGGTTATTAGTAATAAAGCTTAACTTGTTTTTATGCAATATTACTAGAAGAAAATAGAAGAAAGGTGTTTGGTTCTTATCCCGGACTGAAACCTGCGCTCTTGACAAAACGAGACAAGCACTGAACCACAGTGCTACATCACCCAGAATAAAGCAAAAAGGTTAACATTAACCATGTGTAGATAATTTATGAGATAAACATGTTACTCGCATTGTTTAGAACTTATGCAATAAGAAATATTGCGTTAGTATCAGGTTAAAATAATCGAAAATATGATGATCAAATACAAACCTTTAAACTACTGATTTTCATCTAAATGATAAACATGTATTAAAGGGACTTCCCTTCAGTCTGGTCGCGTGACATGCCCAAAAAGAAAAAAAGTTTGTAAACTTATATAGTCTTGTTGTCAAAGCTTTTGGGGCATCAACATTTGTCGTTTGGTACATTAATTGTTTTTCACCGGTTGGCAATTCGTTAAAAATGTATGTTATGTTACGTTATGTATATGTTGAATATAGAAATTACATATCTTAATGACTTGCCAAATCGAAAGAGGACAAACTAAGATACCATAATAAAGATTGAAATGCCCCTAGAACGGTATCAATAAAAATGTTTTCGAAAATGTTATTTTTTGTGTGTCGCTCCGCCAGGCTGCAGAGAAGCGAAATGTATCAATACATATTTTATACCACAGACACAATTACACTGTTCTTCGTTTTGTAATCATAGTTTGTTAATTGAATATTAAATGGTTTTTCATTTTTTCGCAATTTGAGAACTTCGCACACAGCAAATTAATTTTAAAATCACTATCATTATTTACTTAACAAGAAAAAGTAAAACAGAGGCTGTTTTACAGAGACGGTCGATGTTGAAGCTTGGTGTGATATGCAAATTCATGAATCGTTATAGGAAGTGCTTTATGTCATGAAATGTTCACTTGGAGTTCC
>Ga0224511_10003976_pt1 | contig 10958 bp, 5 predicted proteins | sample SF_May12_sed_USG_2_FD_169988 | JGI IMG/M metagenome (GOLD analysis project Ga0224511, IMG submission 169988) | Sediment microbial communities from San Francisco Bay, California, United States - SF_May12_sed_USGS_8_1 | ecosystem: Environmental > Aquatic > Marine > Sediment | place: USA...
AATAGATATATTAAGTATCAAAATATTCATAACTACTTTTTCACTTTTAAAGGGCGATGTTCTCAGAGCCTGGCTAATTTATTCTTTACAACATGGCAAGCCATTCCTTTTAAAAGGAAATTTTATTTATATTAGTTTTTTCGAGACGTCTATGTTTTTGCACAATATGTGTTCTATCACTAGTCATACTCGCTGTAAAGTGGACGCATTCGACATCGAATTCGGTACAAAATCGTTCGTGACCTTTATGCAACAATGTAAAATATTTTACAAAAAAAAGAACCCAGCATAAAACACTTCGTACTTTACTGGCAAACAATTCAGTAAAAGTAATTGCTTGAAAACATACCAGATTGAATAAAAAGCTCTATGTGAACTCTCAAGGTTTAATCAAGGACAAGGTTTTAGCGAAAAACACACACAAAACAACATATTTTTAATTTGGTTTCTTGAACATTATTTATTTTAGGATTCGTCAGACTGTTTTAATACACAAAAAATTGTAATACTGAACTGTGTTGTAAATGTAACGAAGATCTTTCATTTTATAAACACTAAAGTTACATTATAAGAATTGATTTGATCTGCAGTGAAAAAATATTGCAATGTTAATGCTTAATCAACAAATGTAAACGATAAACTGAAAAGCACGATATCTTGTATAAGTGCATGTACTTTGTACGTGTCAATTTGTCCTTTGCAGTGCGACACATAACTATACAAATTGCTCTGCTTCACAGAGCTTTATTGCTGCAAATTCATGTTTAAATGTTTAAATTCAAAACAGTTTCTTATTTTGGTGATGCAATCGTGAAGCTTGACACAACATTAAGTTTTGTCAGCGATTATTCCCAACTTCACCAGTTTTGATATAGAAAACAGTATGTTGCTTGTTGAGTCCATCTGCTAGTAATAGTGAACACAGAGAAACGGGTTGCATAAAAGAGAACTGGCTGCCGTTATCTTACATATACTGTTGAAATATTTAAACATAAAACATAGAAACGACCCCGATGTTTTAGTTTGATTTTATTGATATTACAAACTACATTTGCAAAGCCGTTTATGGTTTTACAGCATTATTAATTTTCCTATAACACAATAAATATTTCAAACAATCAAATACACACACCTTCTATGGTACTATAGCTGCGATTAATTTGTAAAATGTATCCATACAACATATTATTAAAGTATGGAAAATGTTCACTGTGGTATTTCACAAAACACATAATAGGTGTTGCTGCAAGGTTTATCTACTCCACCCAGTGAAGCTAACACTAAGCACAATTCAGTGGATCCATTGCCTGGATTGCCAGACGCCCAATTGAAGAACGACCTTTCCTCCACGCGTTTCCCAGCGTCATCAAAGAACGGTCCACCTGCCACCCGACGTTCTCCTTGGATGTGAATAGCTCCTGCTGATGCATATTTCTGAGCCAGATCATACCTCTCTTTTGTATCAACGTTAATGATGTGCCCGCCGTCTTTCGCACATAGCTGATGTGCTGTAGAGTAGTTCATCAGAGTTTGATGATACGCCAAACAATACTTCCCATCAGTGATGTTGTAAGATGTTGGACATTTGCCTTCAAATATCTCACTGTCATTTTCTACGAGTTTCTCACCAGTCTTATCGCATGAACTATACCAGCAGTCACGTGATCGTGTTTTAACACCAAACTGCCCCTTGTACAGAATGTCCGACGTCCACTCGGACCAAGTGTCGCAATTGTCCAAATCGCACCTCAGGTTCTGTATCGCAAGTCCAATCAGTTTCAAGAACGTTTTGTTGGACTCCAGGATGATTTGCTCATTAACGTCTCTGTCCGTTGACAATACCGCACACATACCCTGTCCTATCCACATCACGATGACTAGGACACACATAAAATTGAACGTTGAAGCCATTGAATAATTACAACGTGTTGAAACTATCAAACTAGGAGAAACAGAGCTTTGATTTAAAACGAGTTTGCATCTATCATATATACTCTTACTGCGTGATATGATTTAAAGATACACAATTACACTTTCTATGCAACGATCCACATTTTATTTTTATTTCCTGTTTACCTTTTATTTTGAAATGCGTCTAAATTTAAAAACTCTAAATAGTTCTTGTTTGTAAAACATATTCGAAATCCGTTTGTTTCTTTTGTGTTGTTGTAGTTACTAGATGGATGTGGTACATGCGTAGGTAATTATACTCATAGCATAATAAATGCATGTAACCTTCAGTTATATGGTGTTTTATTTACCAAAATACGATTGTGTTTACATTATGAAAATATTGATTATGTTAAAAAGTATAAGAGTACCAATTTAAGAAATCAGAAATAACATGATTTTTAGAAAAATCCGAAAAACACAAAAATCGTTTGTTTTCTGTTGCGTCTTGGTGTTTTGCGTTTTTTGTGCTGGTGTGTGTTTGTACAGCCCATTTTGTCATGGTGCCCTTAAATCTGACATGTCTACATTGTTTACAACATTCTTTCTTTGAACATCACTTCAATTTATATTAATCACATAGATTTTAACAAGCACCGTTTTGTAAAACACTTTAGACAATTGCAATGAATGAAACCAAACAACTGATCACAAACATATTTCATATTTGAATACTCAAAGTTGTCCCTTTAAGAAAACATCACTGATATCCTGTATGTTATCGAGATGTTGACTTCTTCGCCGCCCTTGCCAGAAACATCGAAATAAAAATATATCGTTTCAGATATGGTCTATTGCCATTCATGCGTAACCAAACAAACCTGTTTTTTACGAAATGCTCATGCATGTTATAAAATTAATGAAGATAAAAACCGATAAAAGACATATGGTTACAATATAAGATAGCAGTGATTTCCTGTTTATCATTGCAATCCTGATTTCATTACTGCGTAGTAGTTGGTATATGTTTTTGTTGAACCGACAAAGGCGTACATAAGATAACCAAGACGGATAATTGTCATTTAAAGATAAATTTTGTGTATACTTTTTATTATATATGTTTTATTATAGTCAAATATATTAAGACTCAATTGATTTGATGCACTACAATAACTTTTATAGCTCATATACACATAACAAGGAAAAATATAAACAAGATATCAAGAGAATCATACATTTATTATTACAATGAAAAAGCCCATAAAAATACCTGATGAATTGTTATGAAAGCAAATACAACAATAATATTTTCCTCTAACGTGTACCAGTTTTTTTAATCATCGGTTAAATTTCTGTTTAAAAGGCAGCTTCAAAATACAAGCTTTTTGTTTGTTTGTTGACAATTTGATTTCGAAATGCATTAACCTACATTTCAATATGTCATCTTCTAAAGTTTAAATAAGTAAAGGGCATAGTATTTTCGAAGTGAATTAATTACACATAGATGTTTCAAATGCACACTCACTTTTTTCTACTGTGCAATTGCACCATTTTTGTATAATGTACTAATTGTACGATATGCGATGGTATCTTAATTGTATCAAACAAATAAAAAGAGAAGTTAACATTTCCACGTATGTGATCAGATCATGTGTTTCACATACAGATGTAGTTTTGTGTTTAGATGTCTGTTTTTTACAACTTGATTTATTCGTCTGTTTAAACTAGAGGACGTGCTTAATTTCATTTGTCGATCTTTTGTTTGGTGGCAAATTTTAGCAGGTTGGTTTTTGCGGATATCTTTGTTGCCCTAAGTTTTTCACGTAAGACATTTTACTATATTTAGAACACACGAAGTACAGTAAATTGTTTTGTAACATTGAAGACCATTCCACATATTTTTCGCTTTGAACTCTTTGCATTCACTGAGAATACTTATAAGGTATGTTTAGTGTTTAGGTTTGTATAGCTTGCTGTATTTTTAGTTAGATATGTATTCACTTTATGCTCAGTAATCAATTTCCAGGTTAATCAAAATGACACAAACAATACTCGTACTGTGTAAATTATTATAAAATGTGACTTCTTACGCGCATCTCTGTCCATAAAAGGAAGGGATCAGCAACAATAAAACATTGAGGGCTAAAATTCAGAGTAGGTAAAATGTCTGATGTTTTGTGGTGTTATTGTATAATTATAATCTAATTTTTCTTGTACGTACGTACGTCTTGTAAAATAGAAAAGAGAAAAAAAGCCAAATACTACTTCATAATTGACCATTATTTTTTCATTTACGCACCATTATGCTTCATTTGTTATCCTTACCGTACAGAAACGATAAGTATGTCCTATATTAGTATGTGTACATGCTTGGTATAGTCATTATGTTTGCAATAAAAATTTCTAATTGAATTAAAAAGAAAGAAAGACTGCAACTCAAGTAACATACAAATATGTTTAGTAAAATATATTTTATTTCTATCCATCTTTTGCAAAGGTTACAATAATGCAAATCTGAACATAAATACACACATCTGGTCTATTCAACGATGTTGCGTGTGAAACACATATTTTCATTTATCTTGTTTAATATATGAACACACATGTCTTACTTGCTTTCTTAAAAAACCTGCAGCATCAAAAGTCAAGGGGAAACTTTTCAATACCGATTATTGTCCTCAGTTCACATCAAACGCCTTGGCGTTTACACTCAGTACCTACGGCAGTCCTCAGAATCAAGCGCCGGTCCGCAGACACCAAAGTCTAACTTCGTCTTCCACCAATTCTTAACGGACGATTTAGCATCCATCCTTCGACAGCAAAGGTGAACCTGTGCCTCATTCCTTTCACAACACGGATTCAAAAACCTTCCACACGCCTCTCCCATCTTTTGGCAAAACGTACTATGGTAGTTGCGGTTCAGTTCCATCCTTAGATGTTCGCGTTCAGTCATGCTTTTCTTCTCCTCATCTTCCAAAATGTCATCCTTCTGCTCTGTGTTTTTCTCATTTGCCGCATCAATGCCCTCCAACGTTTCCCCGTTTAGCCTGCCTCTGACGCAGTCCACCAGTTGAAGAAATTCATTAACCGCGGCTCCGTCTCCCCCAAGGGCAAGCGAAATCATCTCCTTCACAACGCCTATCAACTCAATCGTTTCTGGATCTAGGATCCACTGATTGGTGTTGGTCTGCGGTCTTTTTGTTTATTTTACTGTTAAACAAAAATTGTATTTTGATCATTACTAGGGTGCAAAATGAAAATGATATACATGTTTGAGTAATACATTAGATTTATATTGATAATATGTTTAGGTTGCTCGATCATTTAAGAATTACAAACAAATGTAAAATGTACTGCTATCTCGTAATGATGGAATCAATCCCAGAAGTTTGCATTGCATTATGTAAAGGTAAAACATTTTTGATAATGCTGTAGATATGTGTAGTGATGCTGTACATTAGACGTTTAATCTTTGAAACGTTCCTTAGTATACCCACCAGTTGGCTGAACTCATCATGTCTGTTGAAAGAACTATCGTCGCCATTATGCATCGTTTGAAGATTGACGCCGTCAGCTAGCATGGACAATACAAAACATGTTGGTATTATACACGATATCTTAACATTTAAATTATTGTTTTATGCCGAAATCGAAATTGTATGTCATGAAGGTAAGGATTTGTGTAACATTAAGAATAAAAGCGGTTATATTTAGTTCTGAAATGAATTCAATCAAACCTACCTCGAATCTGTGGAAATCCAGTGACCAAAAGAAGAGCAAAAAATAAAAACCACAGTTTGTTTAAACAAGTCATCGTTAATTGCTAAACGTACAAATTATCTTACTAATCACTGACAAGTGTAGTCGTTTAAAAACAAGTTCGTCTTTTATAGATTAAGGTAATCTATATTCGTATATTGTAGTAATCAAGCATGATTTAATAAGCGTTGCTATTGCCTCTGGTGCATGTTTAGATACAAGTGCGCAATAAGTCAAAGGATTTCTTATTGTTTAAATAATAATGTTATGTTCCTTGGGCGACAAATATAATATGTTTGCATTAGAAGGTGTTTGTAGACGTACAGAAAATGTATAATGTTGGTTGATACGTTATTACCCATTCGCTTCCGGTAAGTCTTATTTAAATGCGTAGGAAAAACTAAATTATCCTTGAATCGTGCGTACTAAACACAACCGTTTATAATATTACGTAGGTAAGGTATAAAAATTGTTTTAATGAATTGTTTACTTAAGTACTAGATTGACGTAAGCGCATAATTTTCATTTAGTATTAATAATTTCAAACGTCTTTTTTATGCGTGTACTTCTATAACCAATACAAATGTATCAACACGAAATAGTAATAGTATTTTGTATTAAAAAAAAACTAAAATCAAGTGGTGTTAATTTTTCGTTATTTGAAGAAAACATATTTCACATTCATACTATGTTATATTCAGGACAACGACTTGAGATGATCCATGAATTGAAATAGTAAAAATACCATTTGTTTTAAGTTTTTATCTAGAACGTTAAATTATTGTTTAGTTTAACTAATATTCATTAAACGTATATACAGTACAATAATGATACATGTTGCACAAAACATAACGTAACCGTTTTTATATAAAAATATAAATTTAGCTTAAATACTGCTGTTTGGTTCGACATAGCCTTCTATCGTTTTGGAAGAGGTGTCATATTGGGGAGGGACATCTTTCAGTAATACGAGGGCTGTTTGATAATATTGTGGAATTGTGCAATAAATCAATCAATTTTGAATATTTCTTTTTGAAATTTGGCAATGTCATGTATTTACCCGATGTCAACACACTTCAAATTTCAATTATCATACTCTCTGAGTATATTAAATATTGGTTACCATAGTAACCCATGTGTTGCTAGTTGCCGGGCTCCATTTTTACCGAAATAGTCAATTGTTTTTTATTCAAAAGTTACCCTCTTTAAATAGCAAATTACACACAAACTAAGCAGACGATGTAATAATGTCATGTCCGTACAAAATCTCTATTGTAGCAGTATTTTTAACTTCATAAACGTGTGTTTAGTTGCGTTAGTGCTGACAAGTTGTGTTTGTTTTGACGTCTTCCACAGATGATGCGTTACATGCAGTTGTTAAATGTTTGTGTTTGTCTAGGTAAATCAATTTAAATGAACTTAAGTTTTATTTAAAATGTCAACTACAACCAGGTCTAGTATCTCATCATTTGTGTGAAACGGCTAATAAAAATAAAGCTTATTATCCCTGAATGAGGATCCACAACAATATACTTCCAGAGTGAAGACGTCAATATTGGACGCAGAGACACTGTGAATGGTGATCGATGTATTACTTTGCGTGTTAGACATGAGCGTATTCAGCTCTACATTTCATTGCATAAGAATATGTCTAAGAATACTTCACACAATTCTGTACATTTATGAAGGACAGGAACATCCGCCGTGTTTACAAGATACTGAAAGTCGCAACGCTTACTTAACTCGTTAATGACATTGACGTTTTATTTTATTTGGAGCCCGGCAATGTTTGTTACCATATGTTAGTAAAATATTGTAACCTTTTTACGGGTCAACATATTTCATTAAATCTTATAGTATCTGTCATATACATAATTGCACTGTATCGTGTGCAACAACAATTAAAATTGAGTGATTCGAAACAATTTGAGGAGCGTCGTGTGATTTTCGACCTTAATGACATCGGGAAATGACGGCGTAAAACGCAATTGAAATGACGTCAAAATTTTCGCCCGGATTATTAACGCACGTCAAGTGAGACCCGCATTATGTAGAGGGAAAATATTAAGGAACACTATTAATTAAAACTGGCAGAAATACTAGACACAGTGTTTTAAATAATTCATTGTTTATTTATTTTTTTAATCAAGCGAAACATTTTCGAAAGCATGCTTACATGTATGTCTACAAAACTGTCAGTATTATTTTTCGCTGAACTTTTCTCCGGATCTCAATACTTAGTAGGCCAAGCGAAATAAAACTACTTGAAATTATCTAAATGCTAGCTAAACTAACATATCTAAATAAAGTTATTATAACGTTTCATTGGAAGTATTTGAATTACAATGCACATTCTTTTATTTTGTCGGAATTAAGATGGGAAATCTACATCAACATGATTTCATCGCTGTTCTAAAACTCCTTTTGATTAGCGTGTTCCGAGATTCCAATTCTGCATTCATCAGCACGAAGAGAAACGAAAATTAAGTCTGCTCACAAAAGTTTTATAAAACGCAGCAATTTTTAGAATCTAGATCTACCCTCATAATATTAATATATTAGATTCTATTTTAAATATTATTTAGGGAAAAAAACGTTCGAAAAAACGTTTCTGTTTTATTTCGCTTTAAAATTGGTTGACGATAACCGGTCATCTTTTTTTCAGTAGACCCTGTAGGTTTATAACTTGTGTTAGAAGTATACTATATGTGTTAGCAGGATGGTCGTGAGGTCTACAGCGAAAGCATTTTTAAGTCGGAACCTGGAGATCCTGGATCGATTCCCAGCGCCGCCGAACTTTTAAAAAAAATTTTATTATGTTCATCTTCACTTCCATTTTCAAGCATTACGGCGTAAGTAAAATACCTCTTATTGCAAAAGAATCAACAAAACGGCCAACATTCCTAAAAACATTACTTACTTAATATGACGATTTAAGAAACGCATTTAGACTGATTATATTAAACTGATGAAAGGGTTATTACTGATTATTATACAACATTTCTAGCACAGACGACTTTCGCTATAAGTAAACATGCTCATTTTGTATACACAAAATGTGTCTAAACAAATTAATACAACTTCAACAAATAACACGCTAGAATAATTATAGTAAATATTACCAAAAAAATCTAAATTAAAATAATTATAGCTCTTAATTTCTAGTTCGTTCAAACCTTTATTTTAAATAGCTTCATAAAAAAATAACAACTTACAAAAAGAGTCTCACCTACTGTATATGATTTATTATTGATTAATCGGAGACCTGAAACTCCTTAGAAACTGTATTTAGTAAAAAATTAAACATGATCATTATTGATGTATTTAATCTATCAAGTTAAACAGTTTTTAATATTATTATTTGCGCGAAAAAAAATGTCAAGTTTGTCAACTCTAACATAAAACAAAATTTATGCGATTCAGCATTACGTATAGTTTCAAAACCACAAACTTCGATTAACAGGCGAAACGTACTATGTGTGTTTAATAAAAGTCTCCTTTGTTTTTAATGTAAATGAATAAAAAGCGTAAAACTATGTTCAAGCATATATTATAGTGTTTTATACCGGTACGCGTGATTAACGCTAGACGCACAATATACCATCGCGTCAAGGCGACGTTGTATTTAACGCGCGCAATACAAAACCCGATTTTGTTCCGCAAAAAAATAACAAAGTGTAGATCTAACCAGTCTATCAACATGATGAATAATATATGTTTAAGTATTATTTTGGTAAATTGAAACAATTGTTGTTTTTGCTTTTTGTAATGATGGAAATGAAGGTGCCGTCTGCATTAACGCAAGATGCCGAACGCAAACAAATCGCGCGATATTTTTGACGTCGAACACAACAATTGACAACATGTTACGTTACTCAAACTTGTATAACTTTGTAAACTTTTATTGAATTAAAAAACGGTTTTCGCGAACGTGTTAAGCATGAATCATACTACAATATTAATTAAAAATCTGAAAATCGAAAAAAATGTCATTAAGGTCGAAAATCACACGACGCTCCTCATTTTATGAACATTTTCTACGAATTTATCGAACAGCCCTCTTATAGGCGCTTTGCGGGATAATGAGTAGATCCATAAAGTCAGGCAGTTTATTGCCCCTTATTTAAATGATTAAAGGTTTTTCGGAAATATGCATTTTGTGTTTCAGAATGAGTTATTGGAAATTTAAACTGCAATTATGTGAAGCGCAATAATGCTTTTAAGATAAAAGGGTACGATTTACAAAAATAACAATTGAAATAAATGTAATTGCTTGAAAACATACAATATAAAATGAAGAGATGTTCAAACAAAGAATGTTGCAAACAATGTAGATATGTCATGTTTAAGGGCACCATGACAAAATGGCCCGTACAAAAACTAGCACAAGGGACGACACAAAAACTCTTACAACATCATGACGCAACAGACATTTAGAAAACATATATTTTTGTGTTTTTCGAAGATTGAATAAAACGCTCTGTGTGAAATGTCAATGTTTAATCAAGGACATGTTTTTAGGTGAATAAACACGCACAAAAACAATACCTTTTTAATTTTGTTTCTTGAACATTATTTATATAAGAATTAATCAGATTGTTTTAAGACATAAATTGAGCCATTTTTGTAATACTGAACTGTGTTGTTAATTTAACGAAGATCTTAAATTTTATAAACACTTATGTTACATTATAAGAATGGATTTGATATGCAGTGAAGACATTATTGCAATGGTAATGTTTAATTAACAAATGTAAACGATAAACTGGAAAGCACGATATCTTGAATGCCTAAAATAATGGTAATACATTTAAACTTGCAATTAACACTATCATTAAATAGTATGTAATATTAACACCACCATTTGAGTATTGTTGTATTTGAGCTCAGTGCTGTTGGTGTAAAATTGTAACAAAATGATAAGAGCATTTCAGAATTATTTGCATGCGGTTTAAATGTATCTCCTGTGTTAATAAAAGAATTGCCATAGATGCCTTTATAATGTAATTCATTTCAATCAATATGTGTAGTCATATTTTCTGGTCCTCAGGGATCATGGAGTGTAGATGTATGTTGTTTACAATTGAAAATGGAGTTCCGCTCATGCGCTAGGGGTCGTCAGTGGTGTGGTATCATTCATTTCTACTAATGAACGGCTTCAATAAAACCGAGGCTGCTGTTTTCTCGTGCAGGCTGTGCTTCCTGATGGCTTTCCCTTTCATCAGTTTAATATTACTTACTACAGCTGGTGTTTAGTGCCTGTGTGGCGGCTGTAAAAAGTCGCCCCGTACTACATCATTGTGAAGTCA
>Ga0224511_10003977_pt1 | contig 10958 bp, 5 predicted proteins | sample SF_May12_sed_USG_2_FD_169988 | JGI IMG/M metagenome (GOLD analysis project Ga0224511, IMG submission 169988) | Sediment microbial communities from San Francisco Bay, California, United States - SF_May12_sed_USGS_8_1 | ecosystem: Environmental > Aquatic > Marine > Sediment | place: USA...
TAACGAATTTAGTTCTATTTTGTTTACACAACCGATATCATTTCACGTGAATTTATTACACACCCGTTATCGAAAAATATTGATCAGTTGCGGTCAATAGAATTATATAGGAAAACTAATGTGGGTATGTAATAAAAACATATCTGTCTTTAAGTGAATATGTCTGATATTTCTTTCAAATAATGTGTAAAAGTTTCATCAAAAGATTATAACGCCAAACAGAATGATAAAACAATCCATACAGTAAACCCAAGAAGAGTCTGTAAACGGTCATCTTACTTTTGTGTCTACTAAATAATTATTAAGTTTGCTTGTGTACACAATAATTGACATTTCCAAATATTTAATCCCTTTAATACTGATGTATCCTTTCCGAATCATTTGGAATTTGTTATTTTTAATACGCAAAGACAACATAAAACACAACATAACATCAATTTCTTTTTTATACGATTCTGGAATGAAATACCGACTGAGATTGAAATAGCACAACTGTACCAGCTTTAAAAGGCAGCTGGCACAGTTGTCGGTGCAGTCTAAAGTGATATAATAGTCTCTTTTGGTATTTTATCGATTTATTTTTTAAATGTTTCTATTAATATATATATTATTTTTATGTCGTGTGCTTGCCTCTTGTAGTCAGTATCGAATTTCATTTCAGAAGTACATGTATAAAGTTAAAATTGAAGATGAAATTTGAACATGGGTTTTCAACTGGGTTATTATTCAAAAGCAATAAAATGCATTTAATTTAATTGCATGCACGGTTATAATATTACTAATATTACTGAAATACAACTGTTCGAATGTCGTCAGTGCCTTTGACAGCACATAAATGCGTTTTAAGTTAGATTTTAATGTACACCTTCTTTATTCTCTAGCTACAAAGGGTTTGGTAGTTATGTATAGCTCATTTACTGTACACACTTTTTCTGAGAAATGAAATATAATTCAGATATAACGTCTGCATGCGCCGATATACATGTATTATAGATCTTAAACATTTGTAGAAGAGAAAACATAATCATTTTTTTATCATTTTATTCAAAAACAAATTCTTCTTTCATGTTCTCGTTTTGTCTTTCTTAAAACATAAAACCGTTGACCCTGTCGTTCGTTATAAATATAAGATAGATAGTTTATTCATATCCTCCAGTATGGAGAGCTGAAAAGCATTTACAAAACACAAATATTTACAGAACAAAGCAGCAAAACGAGTTAGCATTAACACAATTATCCAATTGTTTGTTTTATTATAATCTAGAATGCAAGCTTAATGTACTATAGGATCCGTATGTTACAATTTGTGCGAAACAGATTGGCGTTTGAGCAGAAAGTTATCCTAATTGGTAGTTGTCTCTATAAGGCATATTCCAAACACTGTCACCGAAAATATCGAAATATTTACAAGCTTGTCCATCAATGCATCCGGGAGGTGCACCTCTACAAGTCTTGGAATATGGCTAAGAAAGATCACGGTGTAATGATTATATGTACGGCGATGTCAAGGCGGTTGTCCGGGGTTCAGTTATGATCACAAGGCGTCAGTGTTGCTGTTGTCCACGAGCGGTTTCACATGATCTACGCTGCGTCCGAATCTGTAACATATTTAACAAATATGTAAACACCCGCAAAATAGCATCAAAAGTTAAAACAACAATCAACAATACGAGAACATTTTCCGTGTCTTAAAAATAAAAAATAAACCGATTTAAGCAAACATGACTTACGGGGAGTGCCACTAAAAGGACAATAAACCCACACTTACCTGGGCCGACCAACTATGGCGTAGTACTCATTGAGATCCGACAGGTACTGTCGGAGCTGGTCTGGCGAGCGGAAGACGACCGGCCGTTTTGGAGGAGCCAGAAAGTCTTCATTACCGGCTACCATCAGCAGAGACGCGCACATCACGGCTAGCATTTGAATTAGGACGTTCTTCATCGTGTTCTGTTTCTATTATATCAGAAAACATCGTTCTTTTATAACAGTGCTAAATACTCAACGTCACGTAAGTTCATACATGATTGAAATCAACAAGGTCCATCTTTTTATTAACAATATCTACTGATTTTACATTATTTATTTGTACCTATAGCGTTCTTAAAATATCGATGCACAAATTACGCAAAGTATGTAAAAAATTAATATTCTTGTTTAACGTGAATTAATGTTTCCTCAGCTTAATCTAACGGCTTTTACATAAATAATACACATATAAAATTACCTTGTTGTTAACTCCAATGCGATGTTGTTACCCAAACCGTTTGTAGTCTTCTGTCGATGCATGCAGGGTTTGGAAGTCTTTTATACCATGAACCGAGCCTGCTGTCAACTGCACGCCAGACATGTCATTCGTCTTGTGAAATTACTCCACGATCTAACTATTTTATCATAACCCGAAAAATCTATTTGTTTTAAAAAGAAACACGGCTATTGTACTGAATAGCTGTGTTCTTGGAATTGCCCGTTAGACTATACTATTCTCTAAAGTTTGCACAAATGGTTATGTCAACAACACTTACATTTCAGTAATATATAAATAATCAGAAATTCACGATGGTAATTAGACAGTTAAACGTCCTCGATGACCTTTGCTTGCTTAACATGTTTTTTTTCCTTATAATATCATTCTCATTCGAACTACACATACCCAAAAGTGGACTGCATGTACGATAATAAAAAGTTCGAATTTAAACGGATCCGTGAATGGCAACTTGTCTCCGTGTTGTTTGAAAGAAGGGTCAGGTGTATACTTCAGTAAATCCTTACAGAGTTTAAAAAAGAGGTATGTCGTGTTCCTTACTTCAACAGTGATGACGGTTTTAACCTGTTTCAACCTGTTTGTACAAATTGGAGAAAAAAGTCCTCGGGAACATAGCATGCATTGGGGAAACAGCAGCTACGGTAATATTGAACAACATCAATAGACATGAAAGATGCCACTCCCCTAGCGCATGAGAAGAACTCTCATTTTTATACCAAAAAAACAAACATTTCATAAAACCAGAGGACCACAAAAAGCTTTTTCTCAGATAACTACCACTCATAATTTCTTCTTATTTGATATTTGATTCAACACAATATACAGATGTATGTCAAAATAAGCAATACTAACATGTAACATTGAGCTGCATTAAAAACAAAGGGAAGGAACTCAGTTGTTACTAAGTAGGTGGATCCACAATTCATTATATGAACACGAACAAGTCAGGGAAGGGAAGGCAGTGTGGAGATGGCAGGTCTGACACAAATACATTACATTATGACAAACGAGGCTTTACCTATTACGCACATATAGAACTGTATGACGGTATCAATCGGGTGTATACGCAAATATGTCCAGTAAGCATGTGTTTAATTACATTTTTAGCATTTGGTAAATGTATTTGTTTTCTATACCTACGTGTTTAACATAATTGTATCTGCTATTTTTGAAAAAAGAACAATCATTTAAGAAACGTTTCGTCATGCGTATTTGTTGTCTAAATATAGTAGGAAAAGTGATTCTAGCAAGATTGTATGTGCGAGTACACGTAATAGAAACATATGCTGTCTATATTTGATTTGTCTCGATTTAAAAATGATTCTAGGTCTTACACAGTGAAACATTGCCGATGAAGTTTTACTAACAATGTTTGCATTTTCTTGGTGTTTTTTTTCTCTCGAAAACTCATTTAAAGAGCCAGTAAAATAATGAGCTTCTTTAGCGCTGACATAGTACTACTGTAATGGATTCAAGTGTTCCGAAAAATTAGCAAGTCATGTGGCAAACAGCAGCCCAGGGCTCAAAGTAAAACAAATTAAACAAGGTAGCTTGTACGAATCAAATTAAAAAAAACTGTACAGACTCGTTATCAATCATAAACTCGAGCTACATTTGGTAAACGTTATAAAACAAGCACATTTTATAATAACTGTACATCTAATGAAGTTAACGTAAATATAATCTGAGTTTCCCTGGTACAGGCACAGTTTATGTTTTTTATTGAAGCGTAAATAAGAACATTCTGGAAGTCTAAATTATTTTCGAACATAGTACATGTATATATAATAAGTTGTGCATTTGCGTCGTCTATCAGATCATCGTGGCGCTCTTTTCGTCGTTGCAAGATGGCACTCTTCAGATAACTGATTGATTGTGTTTACTTCAAATCTGGTTGCATTAGTTGTATTATTTAGTTTTTTTTTATATAATAACTGCACAATTTTTACTAGTATTGCAAAAGGGCATTGCTTTGTGTTTCTTGTCATTATTTTATCATTTGTACTTTTTAGTAAAATATAAATAAAAAATCCCCTCCCTTCTTCTTTGAAAAATATTAAATGCATTTCATTATTAATTTGTATTTTATCAAGTATAAAATAAATATAACATAATCATTCAGTTTATGCAGACTGAGATTGCACAGTGAGGGCCATTATTTCTTCAATTTATCTGAAAGGCAGATCAGAGTTGCGTCCCCTCGGCAATACTAGAGTTTTCATGACGGAAATACCGACCGACAGTCGAACGGAAGAACAAAGCGATCCCTATGTACATGTATTGCCTTTTCTTCGAAAGGGCAACATACAAACTGTTATTATTGTCAGTTTTATTTTAATGCATTTTTTATAAATATTTTGTCATTAGTGAAGTGCTGTCATAGAAAATTAAGAAGTTTATACAGATAAACATACAGATAATCATGCATATCATAATAAATCTCTTCCTAAACATTACAAAAATGTATTACACACTTAAATGTAGACACTTTCTGTTGAGCATAAAGATATCTACAAGAAACGTCTTTTAGAAAATAACACGTTCGATTTGTTCTGGTAGCTCTATAAATGTATGTTGTTATTAGTCTGTTGTTGACATGCAAGCACGGACAATCAGTACGAGGTTAACCAGGGTTATTCTGTCTTACAGTTCCATTTATAAGTTATCAGATGCAGTCCAAAACTTATTATTGTATACATCTACAAGAAATTACAGTTTTAATCATTTTAACGATTTTCTTTTCCAAAAGATCTTGTCTTCCTTATTTTTATATAATAAGCATACATTGTTTACAAATGGAAATATATCACATGTTTTTTTCACAGACTGTTAATTGCACTTGGTTGTCATATGTTATACATTAACAAAATGCGTTTGTTTGACGTGAGATAGTTTTGTGAAATCACACATTTTTATGGCCATCTACATGTTGGATTTATTGCATACTGAGGGCTTGGTGCAAAACTATTGTTATACGTTGAATAAGGTAGTTACAGTAGTTTTTGCACCAAGCCCTTGATACAAGCTAATGCTAAGAATTCCTAGTCAGCGTATTTTGAACACACTTTCTAATAAAAAGGCTAAATCATATCTTGTAAAACGCAATATATTTATAAAAGTAATGTACTGTAATAATGTACTGTGAAAAAAAGATAAAATAGAACTGAGGGTATACTTGTTCCACTTAAACAATTGCGCATTGTAAATATAATGCAATATAAGAGGCTGCTAGTAGTTCCAGAACTAGCATTGTATAAACCTTGAAGTTGCAGACACATTTCCCTTGAACTTTTTTCTTATGCTTTATGATGTTTAAAAAACTGAGTTTCTGTTATGATACTAAATCCACAAAAAAAACACTGTAAGACACTAGCCAAAATATACGACATCTTCATTTACATTTTAATAAAATAATAGCAAAGTATGGCATGGTTGAGGATTGAAAAAAAAAACACATTATTTATTTTAACTTTCTTTTTTATACTCGGGATTCGATACTTTATTATAAGCCGCGTCAGTACAACATAATTGACCTATCGACAGCCTGTCCTCCTTTCCTGGTCTACATAACTTACGCATCGCTTGAGTGAATACTTATTATACAACGTACTATAAAATTTTACTGACCAATTATCGGACTAGGTGCTGGTGGTAGCTATAAGCAGGATTGACAGGAGAATACAAAAGATACCCCGACAAAGCAGGTCCGGCAAGACACCATTTTGGGCGGGCTGTCGATATGTCAGTTATCCAGAAACACAGGACACGTCTAGATTTGTCCGTGTGTTCCTACCTACGCATCTGTATACACGTGCTAGGTAGCGGCTATCAAGATATCGTAGCATGTTACCTTTGACAAAACGTCACATATGACTAATGGGACTAATACATACTGTATATTTTCTTTAAAACTTACATATTTTCACGAAGTCACTAGCTGTATATTCTTATCTGATGAATCGTATTAGCGGGTGTCAAGTTCTCTTGTAATCACTAAAATACCAATCAATGCAGTCACTACACTACACATCTGCTACAAATAACATGATGTTTCACGCACTAAACATTCTTTTAAAGCAGCTGACCTCCAGAATATACTAGAAAATCATTAGTTATGCGAATATTTCAAAATATCTCTTCAAATACATGAAATAGTTGTTAGAAATCAAAATAACGGTTAAAACCTACATATTTTCACTTATATTTTGCTTTGAAAACAGACAATTCTCTTTTCTGCCATCGGGATATTCCTACTATACATAACGGCTACTGCGTTACTAACGCAGTAGATGATGCAAAGAAAAACGATGTTTTACCAATGATTATGTCAACTTTCTCACTTGAATTAAGGGGTCTGTAATAATAGATTTCTCCACTGAACATAACTTGACCATTTATTTTTTTATTTTTTTGAGCATCTGGAGGTCAGCTGCTTTAATAGCATTACGTCGAGTTCAAAGCAGTCAACAAAAACTATTACCAGAAAGACGTTACTTATATAATGAGTATATGAATTGTGCAAACATATGATTTTTTTCAACAAAAGTTGAATCAGTATGATACCAGTGGGCAGTCTGAAATAATTTTTAATTGTTGTTATATGTGGTCAGTTTATATGGTTTTACAACGCTTATCATTGGAAGTATCAAACTCAAACTATCACGTGTCTGTGGTCAGTAATAAAGGTAAACACAATCTAAGAATTCTTTGAATCAAATTATAAATAACCCATTATGATTGCAAATTTAATTTTAAAGAAAGGATGCACAAAGACTAACCAAGAAAAAGTTGTTTTATGATATCATAGTTGCTTCAACAGGGCAATATAAATAAAAAAATACAATAACATTTAAATTTGCAAGTCAAAAAGCTGATTTCCTGTGTTACATGGTAAAAAAATACTATCTTACACTTAGTTCGACATATTTTCTGTTGTTGTTTTTTGTCATGCTAAGTTTTTGTATTTTTGTTAGTGTACATTGATTACCCCTGTTTAGATAGTGTTTATTCGCTGTTTAATCACACATCAGCCATGATATTACAATGATAGATTGCGTCATAAGATTATAAATAGATGATGCCACTGTCACTAACGATGCTGTACGAAATGGCTCATTTGGCTCATGTTTAAGCTGTATTTATTTCGAATGCTATTCGACATTGAATGTAACACATGTATAGAATTCTGCCGTCTGTTTTCATTGCTTTATCGGGAATGAAAAACTTGCCATTTTGTTTCTGATGGAATTTTTAACGCCTGAAATTTTAGTATTTTTACGCAGTGATGGAAAATTGAAATGACATTAGTTTTCTCGTCATTTTATTACGTATCTATAGTAATATAATCAAGAAACAATATTTTAATACCTGGAAAAAATTGTTTTTGATGATAAAAAATCAAGCATGTGTTGAACTTGAAAAGCATTGTTTGCTTCAAGTGTCCTGGCTATAAATGGTATGCGGTAAACTCTTTAGAAGGATTATTTATAAACCGATATGTTTAATTCTTATTCTCTTTGTTGTGCTTGGTTGCGAATACCATTACATTCCATGTACACAAACATTTCGTTTGTGTGTGTGATAAGGTTTATCACTAACATGAAGTACGCTTTTTGTATTTACTAGGTCAAATGATCACCTGACAATCAGAACCCTAATTCATTGGATTAAAATTGACAATTTACTGTTACAAATGATCATAAATTTTGACAGTTGGGGAAAGGTCCATTGACAGAGTCCCTTAGTAAAACATGCGGTTAAGATTGCTCGGTTGTTTCCCAGAAATCACTCAAAGATTCAGGTGTTGATCTCGAAATCTTGACAGAACGGCAACATTGGTGGTAGGTCACAACATCCTTACCGACAAGTTAAACCCTCTCAGTAATTGCTTTGCCCGTTTTTGTGATAAAAACAGAATGCTGCTACACATTAACTTAACATATGTGTATACATATAATTGCTTATTGCTAACTTCATGTTTTGGGAAAATTAGTTTTCGGATATTTTGTGTAATATATACTCAAACTTTTTTGTGTTGATGATAGTAAATAGAAACTGCGTTAGATATTGACGTTAAACGGCTTTTGATTGCCCTTATTTTCTCTTATATCGAAACATAATTTTGGGAAAATTGTAAACTCCTAGTTGAGGCATAGAACTTATTAAGTGTTTCTATGTGAATAGAACAAGTTTGTACCTGACATATCTTTATTTTAACAACGACATTACACGAGTCATTGTACAAGTATATGATTTATGTTCCGTTATTTCTCAAATACTGTATTTTTTGAAAGCTCTTACACTAATGTTAAAACATATAGCCACACAGCACTATACTTAGTTTCACTTTTTATTTCTGTACATGTTTTAACAAAGTATAAGTAATAAGTAAAGTTAATAAACAGTTATTGTCAGTATTTCGTTATATGATCCTGAAGTCACATGTCGCGCGCGGTGAAGTCGTTGTTGTCCGTGCCGTCATCATCGCTCCATTGTCCGTAGTCAGCGTCTATTCTGAAAATTACATTAACGCACGTGTTCATATCAGTGCAATTTTAAGAATCGTTTGTATCATATTATTACTAAATAGAAGTGTTTTATGTATTTTAGTGTTCGTATTATTATGAGCCATTTTGTGATGGCGCTCTTAAACTTGACCTATCTACATTGTTTGCAACATTTTTCTTTGAACATCTCTTCAATTTATATCACGTAAACAATAGTGTTTTAGTTCTATCAGTTTAAAACATGATCGGCAAAAACAACAACAATTAGAAATTGCCCATCATAACTTGGCAGTTAGGTATTGCTGCCTGCCCATTTTCTTGTAGAAAAATAGAGTAAGTCATAGGTTCTTTTTAATAATTGAAATTTTTAAATGGTCAAGTTGTTAGATATTTCATTTTGTTCAGTACAAATAAGTATCAACTAGTTAAAAGTTTCGATAAGAAGTTTTGGAAACTCACCATTGATGTTTTCGGCTTTCTTATCCGCTCCGGCTTTCGTTTTTTCGGCGCTTCGTCCAAAACTGAAACATAAGAAGTTAGATAATAATAGGATTTATATCACTTTACAAGGAAGTTATACACAAAGACATACTACTTTATGAGAACATAACCATCTTAACTTAAAGAATAATAAAACATTATTGAAATAATGTCATTGCTATAACAGCATGATACAATGTGAAAGACAGTATGCTATGAAAACCATCATATAGGTATTTTACCATGATTACAATACAAAAACTAGGGAATTAGATTTTAGCGCATTGACTTTTTCAAGAATTTTTACAGTTGGTAGATTTAATTTGTTGCACTGAACCCAATAAAATAAGCACGTTTTGTAACAATGCCAAGTGTCTTAGTGCGCTTTGCAATTGATCTTATCATTTATATAGACATTTCAAAACCAAATATGGAGTGCCGATGATAAATTTTAACCAAATAAATTACTAGTCAGTTTACATCAAATCGTTTTTATTATAATGGGATTGAAACAGCCGATATAATTTTGAGAAGTAATTTGTTTTATCGTAACACGGACACGGGTCACTTATATAGATGTTTAAGATGACTGTGAAAAGCAACCTTCCGAATCGCAATCAACAAAGTGGCGTTTTGAATAACCTATCAGTGTTGATGGGGTCTAGTGGTAGGACGTTCGCGCCGTGAGTTACGAGGTTCAGTCCCGGACCACCACGATATATAATAGTACATGTATTATTAAGTAAAAGTATCTAAATGGCTCGGGAAAAGCATTATTGTTTTTGGCTTTAAATGTCTTTATTATTTCATGTTTCCCGTGTTGATTTTTTTAACAAAACATATTTTGTATTACAGTGTGTATATGTCCCTGTGTCGGATTATTTTCGCGTATTATTTCAGATATTTTGTGTTTCGTTTATACTTCCATTAATGCAAGCTAAAACGATAATGAAGATAAAAAAAATAGAAAGAAGGTATCTGACCGTGGTCTTCCGACGATGGCATAGTAGTCGTTGAGGGCGGACAGGTAAGCGCGCAGCTCGTCGGGGTTCCGGAACTCGGAGGGACGGCCGGGCGGCGCCAGCATGGCGTCCATGCACGTGACGGACACCAGCATCACCGACAGCAGTACCACCACACACGTCACTCGGATGTTCATCTGTAGCCACAATAGTAAGTGGGGAAAATATTTATATGTTATAGTCAAACGTGGACGTTTTTAACTGTGTAGTTTAGGCACATTACAGAAGACGACTACCAGTGAAGTACATGTAATTACTGACACTTGTATTGCAACTGTTCTCAGATAAACACACACTTAAATATTAAATATATATTAAATACTGATTCAGTTTGCACGTTTGATCAAAAACGCGATGATAAGTTCATTCTTTATAATATGTTCTTCATTAAGCGTGTTAATGCCTGCACGCTCAATCCTTCAAGATAGTAACGTCATGTCTGATGAAAGATTTACAACAAACACTAAAACATCGAGGAAATGTTTGAAACTTTCTTTTATATAATAACAAGCTTAAAAAACTTGTAACATTACCTTTCAACAAAAACCCCAACAATAGCATTTAACCTGTACCTTATATTTCTTAATAAGTAGCATGATGTTTTCTACCAAATATATCGCGTTTACTAACCATGTAATGCAGTCGCTAAAATAATAAAATACACATTGTAAGCACACATACCTT
>Ga0224511_10003978_pt1 | contig 10958 bp, 6 predicted proteins | sample SF_May12_sed_USG_2_FD_169988 | JGI IMG/M metagenome (GOLD analysis project Ga0224511, IMG submission 169988) | Sediment microbial communities from San Francisco Bay, California, United States - SF_May12_sed_USGS_8_1 | ecosystem: Environmental > Aquatic > Marine > Sediment | place: USA...
TGAAATGACGTCCGATGATCGACAAAATGGCGGGAAAGCTAATTACGTCACACATTGCAAGTGCGCGTAACCAGTGATACTTAAATGATTCAGTCTTCTGATTGGCCCACATGACGTAGAACGTTATGACATAACGTAAATTCCCGCGTTTTGTCGGGCATCGGACGTCATTTCAAGCGTTCTGTCGAAACGTTAATTGGTTAGACAGACAAAGTGTCGATACGTCAATGGTGGCTGACGTTCAGGGTAATCTCCGTGTGTATATATACATTTTATGAGTATCTAATTCCAGCAAAAACGTCACCGTCATATTGACAATGACGTCATCTGACCGTGTAGAACTTCATACATACATACGTCATACAATGACGTCACCTTACCTTGTATAACTACATCAAAACTGATGATTTCACGGTCATATTGACAATAACGTCATCTCACCTTGTAGAACTTCATCACAACTGATGATTTCACGGTCATATTGATAATGACGTAATCTTACCTCGTAAGACTTCATCAAAGCTGATGGTTTTACAGTCATATTGATCATGACGTTATCTCACCTTGTAGAACTTCATCAAAGCTGATGGTTTCACCGTCTTGTTGACGCTGGCGTCATCGTCCTTGTTTCTATAACATTCATATGTGAGAGGGTTGTAAATTGATTAACAATTTTAACATGTTTAAATTATTTATCAAAGGAGTCGCCTGAAGTTGGGCGTAGATGGTGCGGCATTATTCGTTGACAAAGTTTCAACAAACACATTTTTAAGAAAAACCTTACCGACATTGAAATCTGTCACGGGATGTGCCTTATACTCAATAAGATTCGGCAGTTGTGAAACGGTAGCACAAACACGTGAGTTGGTCCTAAATCTGCAGGCAAGCCGGGGGATATTGGGTATCACCATGTGCGAGCACTTATATATTAAAGGTTGACTGCGAAACATGGTATTCCAACATATATTCATCGCATTCGACAGCTCATTCCAGGTGGAGTCATACTAATGTTTTAACGAGTTTTGAGAGGAGAGAGAAGCCAGACCTATCCTTATATGGTGAACGCTAACATCTGGTTCCAATTTATTTCACGTCGTTGGCATGACGATGCCGGGGATCAAACCCATGCCCTCCCGCTTATAAGGCGAACGCCACCGAGCCACCGCTGCGGCGTGGTTTGATAGGCGAGTGTTGTTGGGAGGCAGTTCACGCACGGAGTGTGGAAAATTGACTGCATGAAGGTTACTTATAAGAAGTGTAGCAAAAACAAAATAATAGAAAATTCCTCTGAGGGCCTTCTGGCTTTTTAGCGACCGTAGTGGGCGATACGCTCAAATAGTGACCGGGCGCTTTTTAGCTCAAGCAATACTGGATGCACTATGGTGATTTAATGTCTGTTATGATTGATATACTTAAAGACAAAAAATATGTAAGGTATGATATATAAATACATTTAAACCTCTATACGATTGTTCTTATCTTTAGCAACATGAACGTTGTTCAGAACATGAACTGTACAATATATTTGTTTTGTGAACATTGTGAAGAATGTGTTGTCTTCGAATAAGTGAACCAGGTATTTTAGACAACGTCAAAAACATCAGCTAAAACGACAATAAATGGTTTTCAAATCAGAAATTCATGTTTAGTATAAATACATTGTTGTCATGTGAGCCGCAAACATGGAACCAGGAACATATGACGTCATCAATGATGTCACATTTCATTTTTGGTGATTAAACACAATCATCACAGAATGATAAGAGTGTAAGACGCGGCAGATTGATTTTTCTGGTAAGTTATCAGATCTGATACAACAATGACGATTGACACTATAACATGTAGACGCAATTATATGTCGTATTATTTGTTGTCGCAGTTTATAGACAAAGGCGTTAAGTGAATTATCACCATATACCGATACACCAAAGTATACGGTCGACATAATATGAAGTAAAATCTGCACTCCAAAAATGCCGAGCACAAAAATAACTTTCAAATGTCACGTGGTTTTGGTGTCTACATACAGTTCACCAACTGTCAATCTTGATAATTTACTACGCTTTGAAAATTGAGTTAGAGAAATCACATATAAAGTGGGCGAGGTATTGAAGCTCTATAATTACGAAGGTGGAGTCTATTTGTTAAAGCGATATACAAATGTAGTTCGCCGCTACTGTCAGTTGAGCACTTTGTGTATTTGTGAAATCATGTAAACAAACAACACCACACACTCACGCCTGGTTGCTATTGGAGACGATGACGTCACTGGTGTCCGCTACACAGAAGATGGGAATAACCTTGTCTGACCCCGTCTGGTACCCGGCTCGCTTTTGAACGATAATCCTGAACAACATTTCCTGCAAAGGGAACCAGCGGGATACATTAAGTTGTGTTATATACCAGCGGATCCAGGACCAGGCGCCCTCCCACCAAAACGGACAGTGACCTATTGTTTGAAAAGCCCAAAATACAAAATTTACCGTTTTGCTCGCTTCTTTTGTCATTTTGTGTATAAACAAATTATAATTTAAATATGGTTACAAGGTGCAAACAATAAAATAATTTAAAGGCGTATGTCCAGCCAAGAATTAGCTTCTTCAAAGTTGAGGTTCGTAATGTCTATAATCCTGAAAATATATAAAATAACCAACGAACACCTTTGGAAAAGCGCCAGATATATTATATACATACATGTACATATGATTGTATAAACTTTCGACAATAAAACACGCATGATAATATAATTGGTTGCATTGTTGCGACATACACCGGACTTTAGTAAAATAACCGTTCCAAGAAATTATGACTTTCTAACATTAGTTTCAAGAACAATACTTTCAAGTGCGAGTGTTTCTTTGTTCGATACTCTCAAACTTTATGTACATGTATTATATAAATAGACAATTTAACCACATAGAAAACCCCTTACCCATTGGATGTTGCATTCCGCGAAATCAAACGTGTAATAGGCCACACCTGCTGATGTCACGCGCTTGCACGCGTCATCTTGACCCTAGAGACATCGACCTCAACTTAACTCAACTGGTTTATTTGAACATAAAGGCCTGCGGCCCAAAATACATACCAAACTACATGTATAACACATAATAAAATGTCAAGTAGTTGTATATTGCTAACGTTTAAGCGTCATTAATTGCATTAAGAAGAGAAGTGTATAAACGTTGGTTAAACTTAATCCAGGTAAACAGCTTACTGTGGTAATTATTGTGGTACGTTTACAATTTGTATAAAACGTTTGACCGCGTGGTAAGCTAACCGCATTATGACCATTATTTCAACCACGGTTATTTTAGCAAAGTGCTCTTTGATGGCGTAATTTTCCCGGCAAACCAGTCAAGTCATCACTGACTTCAAAATTAAAACATCAACGATAAACACTCGAGTTTAGAAAGAACAGAATATTGACGAACAGTAAAAAAATACCTTGTTTATTTGTTGGTTAGGATTCGAACTAAGCTTGACGACTTCTCTTTCTTTGCTTTATTTTTGCGCACAATTATAGAATCTACTCTCACTACTGAGTTCTCAGTATGCACTGACTGCAGTGTATTTTTTTTTATCTCTTTACTACACAAGAGTGATTTAACACACGCTAGACGGATGTATGGAAAAGCGTGTCCGTGAAAAATCACGAAAACGGAATTATATTCACATATAACGTTCATATCGCGCTCACGCATAAATGGATTACTGAGTACCGATCTTTTTTCGGGAAATCAAGAACAACTGACTACATCATCATTGATATGATTGTATAAACTTTCGACAATAAAACACGCATGATAATATAATTGTTGTAAGATGTTTTTGTGTCGTTTCTTGTGTTAGTTTTTGTACGGGTCATTTTGTCATGGTGCCCTTAAACATGACATAGCTACATTGTTTACAACATTTTTTGTTTGAACATCTCTTCAATTTATAATATATGTTAAAACGTTTACATTGATCTTTGCAACCTTGATTAGCTATATTAATCAATAATTAATGTCTTAATGTTTAAGAGATATTATCAATGCAGGCACAATACATCTGTACATATGTAGTCCACACATGAGCAAAAAACATTCTGCGTGAAAATATTCTACTCGCAAAACATGAAAGAGGAAGTCTTTTTAAGATAAAATATGATAAAATTGGAAAATTGCAAAAATAAATAAAACAGTTTATTCGAAATGTATGTTACGTCATGTTGTTTTGCGTGTTACATACTATTCTACATGCTTATTTTTTGTACGGGCCATTTTGTTATGGAACCCTTTAACACCGTCCTATCTACATGGTTTGCATCATTTTATCTTTGAACGTATTTCAATGTATAATACCTTCAGCTATGTAAGTAGTATGATTTTAGCAGAAACAGTGGACAGTTCCACAACGGTCATTCATGATCATTTATAACTGTACATGGTTAATTTGAATCCAATGGATTTTGATAACATTCCCAGGTGTCAGTAAATAAAAACGAAAGCGTACTACATGTTTGTAATAAACCTTATCACACGAACAAAAACATAGTACAGAAAGAGGAGGGATTGTAGTTTTGTTTACCCACCTGAATGTAGACCAAGCCGCCATCTTCTGCTCCGTATGTAGAGATAACAAGCTTGGACTTCGTGCAGCTCTCTACGTTCACTGAAGCAACAGTAACTTAGCAACTGCAGTTACTGAAGTTTTTACATACCAACTGAAGTTACATAGAAACTGAGGCTACATAGCAACTGAATAACGTAGCAACTAAGTAACATAGCAACTGAAGTCACATAAGAACTGCAGTTACATAGCAACTGATTTTACATAGGAACTAGAGCTACATAGCAACTGAAGTTACATAGCAACTGAATTACGCAGCAACTGAAGTTATATAGCAACTGAAGAACAGTTACATGAGTTACATAACAACTGAAGTTACATGGACCCTAAAGAGGTGTAACTTAGCAACTGAAATAACATAGACACCAAATAAATAACTTGACAAATAAAGTTAGCAACCGAAGTAACATAGACAAAAACAGCTACATAGCAACTGAAGTCGCAAGGCAGCTGAGGAACAGTAACGTAGCAGGTGCCGTTACTGTCAACTTAACACTTACTTTCGTAGCAGCTGAAGTTCAGGTACATAGTAGCTGAACTAACATAGCAACGGATGAAGAGCTTCATTGCAACTAAAGTTAAATTAGAATAGAAGAACAACTCTACAACAACCGAATATACACAACTACTGACCAACAGCTACATAGTAAATGCACGTAAACAAATAAATGTGACCTACATAGCAACAGAGGGTAACACGAAACTAAAGTACAGCTACATCGCATCTGAAGAATTCAGGCCAAATAACAACTACAGCAGAACTGGTTAGAAGCAATTAAAAGTAGTTACATATAATCTGAAGAACAGGTACATATCATCTTAATAGGTTACAGACAAACTGAACTGAAGCACAGCTGTATAGCAACTAATTACTTGAAACATAGCAACTGAGAAACAGTTACATATCAACACAAGTACATTTGCATAAAAACACTTAACCAGTTGCAGGGCAACTAACACGGATACAATAGAAACTTAAAAACAATTTCACCAAGTTGAAAAGATGTTCATTATATACCGAAGAGCTGTTTCATAACTATTAAAGTTACTCTGCAACTGAAGAACAGTTACATAGCAACTGAAAAACAGTGTCATAGAAACTGAAGAACGAAAATCGATTTTAACAACTGAAATTAAAAAGTAACTGAAGTTACACAGCAATTTAAGGTAATCTGAATTACATGCCAACTAAGGTATGTTACATAAAAACAACAACACAGTTACATTGCAACGAAAGAACAGTTGTATAGCAAATGAACTTTAGTTACATATCAACGCATTACAAGCTATATAACAAAACTGAACAAGATAAACGAAGCGACTTAAGCGTTTTAAACTTGTTTTAATAAAAATGCTTACAACCAATATATATAGTCAAAAATCATTGAACAACTGTTACGCATTACATAACAACTATTGTTCTTGACGAAAGGCGTTTTTATCTTTAATATGGTTGGTAACACAACAAATGTAATTTTTATATAATGTTCTTATATAATGACGTATTCATGATGTCATTTTAAGGATTACGATGTAAGTATAAATCACACATGTCCAGGCATACTGAAGAACCATAAACCTAAGATCAATAAAAAGTATGGTTCTTTGTTTTACCATTGTTTTATCATTGTATCTTTGAAACACGATTAAACAATTTGAATGGGTTTTGTTTTCATATTAGGGGTAAAATATGAAAAATTGGTTCCCTTTATATTTTATAAAGACATTTCTACTCGAATAACAGTGTTGTTTTAATTCTATATGGACGAAATGTAAACATTAACTATAAAACCAATTCTTTTTTATTCCAATAAAGTTATTAAAAAGTTTGCATTTTTGAGTTGACAACGCCATTCGCAGTTCAGAATACAGTACATTGTTATTATTTATCACTCACGTATGGGTGAGAAAGTGGCCTCGTTTTCCACTACAAGACTCAGCCCAAGCAGTAGGCACAGCATCTGAAGAAAACAAAAACTAATAAAAGGGAAAGCCCTCAGGAAGCATAGCCTGTATGAGAACGTAGCAGCCTCGGTTTTATTGAAGCTGTTCATCAGTAGTAATAAAAGATGCCACACAACTGACACCCCTAGCGCATGAGCAGAACACTATTTTCAACTGTAAACAACATACAATTCATAGATACCTAACCACAGGGACATCTGAGCTGATATGGTTGATGACAGAGAGGTCGTTGTGCTATAAAAATATGTTAATGCTATACGCAGGAATGTTTCGTTGAGCGTAATATTATTTAGGTACACAAACACGACGATACTGGGTTGAAGGTATGACCTTCCTATTGGACTATGAAGGATACACCTTTGTATTTATTATAAAACAATACACAAGTTTTTTTTCATTAAAATGTGATATATATTATGCTTTTGCTTTTCAACCGTAGAAAAATCTTTAAAATGCAAGTTACCTATATTTGCTTAAGATAAATTAAAGTGAAGTAATTTTAGACCTTTTTATCTCCTTTAAATATGAATAAAATGAAAATTTTCAATTTTGTTTATGAAATCAAACATCCAAAAAAAATGAGAAAAGTTGTGCGTTTAATCGTCTTAAAATGGCAAATATTTAAATAAAAAAGGTTTATAAAATGTCTTCCAAGCTGCAAATATGTGAATCCATTTGGAAGGTCATACCTTAATTGGTTTATTATTTTATCGAATGTTCTAACCCGTAGCTAATTTAAAATGTACCCCCTTTTTGGATAATATCCAAGCGACCCCCATAAGAAGTATATTTGATACGCCTCGCTTAATGATTTTTTTGGTCCATGTCACACCATATTTTACAGCTTATAAGTACAATAAAGTTTAATAGTACACCCTCTTTGGATAAATCAGAAGAGACCCCCATACGAAGTATGTTTGATAATTGATCTACATGTATATAAGATTGATTATAATTTCTCCATATTGTCAGCTCCGGGGTGCAGTTGGGTGCAGGTTTCGTCCTTGCTCGAAGCGTTCTTCTTATGACCTTTATGTTGTGTTTTTTTGTATTGTTTATGTTGTGAGAGTGTACAATAAGTGTAGATGTTCATAAAAAGGCCATATACAACGTCATGTTTTTATTGCTTTCTTCGTATATTGTTTTTTTTTAATTCTTCTGTCGTTAACTGTACTTCCTCCCTGTTTTATTCAGACTTTGAGTAGAGTACTACTTACCGTTGCAAATTTAATTTAGTAGAGCGATTGAATGTTTGAAACATAATTATAAGTTCAAAATATCCGTACGTTACCCGTCACATTTTATTTTCCGTTTTATGAAAAAACTCATGGCTGACCCCCACGTCTGATAAACTAAGTGAAATAAAAAAGTAAACAGAGGATTTCTTGTTATTTTTTTGTAAGACTGTAATTGAATTCAGCGAGAGGTCCCAGAACAATTGTAGCCCATACCATAAGTTTAAATTCTTTGACTTAAGTGTGATTAAACACATGTCTTCACTACCTAAATGCGTTCTTTTCATATGTTATAACACAAATCATTTTATAATTTACCTGTATTTTTCTCATATTCGTATATTATCCGACCGTGAAAAATAACGCTATCTACACATAATGTTCGTTACAACTTCTCTGTTTCCAGCAGCAGCAAACATTGTTTTACAGTCAATCTATTCCATGAATGACCGTCATCTTCAGCGGGGGCATTTATTATTAGCCCAATTATTCACCATAAACCGATCATGCATATTTAATAAAGGCCAACACATTAAGCGCGAAACAATAAAACTAGTTAGATAGCCCTAACGTCTACAACAAATTGATGGCTTGTTTTATTGATTTTGTCAAAAAATATTGGAGCGAACGATTGAAATAATAAAATGTATCTTACCAGAATATGTTGATGCGGACAAAATGCGAAGAATAATAAACTGCATTACGGAAAATCAATTGTATATTAGAGTTATGGCATATATGACAAACAAGTGTTAGGAAAAATAAATAGGTTCATCTTTTTGCGTGGTTATTAAGTAGATAACAAGTTTCATATTGGTGGCGCATTGTTACGCCTAGGCCGACCTAGACTCAAAAGGAAAACATTCGTAACAACGTGAGTGCAATGTAAATATTTGTGTAAGAGCTGTTGTAATATTCAATGCAAAGTCTTAACATGGCATCAACGACCTCGCAAGCCTACTGGTTGTTGTTCAAACACACTGAACACATACTACACAATTATTTACCTATAGCTGTGAAATATGATGCGATATGGACCAAAAACATCGTTATTGACCGAGGTGATAGCCTTGGTCAATACTGATTTTGTACGGTCTACATCAACAACATATTTCACAACTAACAAGTAAAAACAACTGTTTTATCACATGAACTATTAATTTTATTTTGCAATTTGACTTCAAATGATATCGGGAATTTACTGAATATTGTTCTATATATATTTACAATGCAGCAGTTTTTCATTCTAAAATAATTATAGGTTATAACATGGCTATGGTATTCAAAGGGCCCGTATTGGCACACCTTCGGTCCGATGCCTCCGTAGGTGTGCCAGTACGGGCCCGCGGCAGTACCATAGCCGTGTTGTAACCTTTTTATTACATAAATTATATTCGGAGGATTTCAAACAACAACAAAAACACGCTTAAACTGAAAAGGGAGATAATAAATACTTGTAAGAAGTCGTAGTATACATTTTCATTCCGTTGGGTTCTTATACAAACAAACTGTTAGTTTAACCAATATTTATTAAAAAAGATATACATTGCAATAAATATACATGTTGCACAGTTCATTAAAACTAATGATAACAGGATTTGACAGTAACATAAGTGACAAATGTAATATACAAAAATATTACTAAGAATTGAGAAGGAAGCTTAAAGCTTATACTCGCTTCTATCTGAAATTCAGGCTGCAAAGTCGGTGTGATCGCTGTCTTGAATGAGTATAAAATAATGGTTGCGCTATACGAGGTAATGAATAAGATATCATATGAAATTCGAATGTTAATATACAGTTTTACCTGTGCATAAATATAAGATAAATAAGCAATGTAAAATTAAGGAAATGAAAGGACAACAGCTGGAAGATAAAAGTAAGGGTAGAGGATAGAAGAGAAGAAAGAATGAAGTACGTGGACTGACATTATCAGAGTATAGAGTTGGTTTGTTCAAGCTTATGAATGAAAACGCCTTGTATGTCGAAGATAGTTGTAAACACACTTAAAGATATAGGAGTTGGACGCATCAGTTAAAAGTGGCGACCCAAACAAAAGCAGTGGGACAGTCAATGGTCTATAGGCAAATAGCTGATTGTATAGTTCAAAACGGGATCCCATGTAAAGGGGACAGGACAGGAGGAAGTGGAAAGTGACTTCAATATCACCACAGGTACAAAGGGGACTCTCGACTATGATTTTTGTAAAGAGATGTTCGTTGAGATTGCTGCAGGGGGTACGAAGTCTAGCATGATAGACACATGTCTGACGATCACCTTCGTAATAGAACAGTGGTACGTCCTTGCGACCTCTGCTTAACAAACTTTTGAAAGAGTTAAGAGATGGGGCTGACCGAACCTCGTCAGTAAGAGAGTTCCAAGAGTTGATAGTTGATGGAAGGAAGGACAAGAGTTGAGATCTACACAAAATGTTCCGTAGGTTTGATGAGTTTCGTAGGTTATATGAAGTGATATTTCCTACTTGGTTAGGGATGAGGCTGGTAAGGTATCTTGGAGCAAGACCATGGTACATTTTGTAGAACAGAATAAGTCTGTGAGTTCTCCTCCTGATAGACAATGGTTCAATGCCTGTTTCAGAATAGAGATTATTGATGGACACTAACCTTGTTGCACCACAAATAATTCTCGCAGATTCGAGTTGTATCTTTTCCAGGTCATCCTCCTCTGACTGAGTAAGGTTATCCCAGACGACATCAACACATTCCAAAATTGGCCTTATAAAAGAAAAGTAGAAGACCTCTAGTGATTTACGATCTAGGGTGAATTTGAATGAACGCATGAGATTGAATCTCTTCCAGGCTTTCGTTTTGATAGAGTCAATATGGTCATGCCATTAACAGTTGTAAGAGAAGACAACATCAAGATGTTTGTGCGCAGATACCTCTTGAATGGGAGTGTTGTTGAAGTATAAGTTGGGATGGGCTGGTGGGTTAGTCTTACGGGAAAACAGCAGGGATTCTGTTTTCAAAGGATTGAAAGTCACTAACCAGGAGTTAGCCCTGGATTGTATTTTAGCAAGATCAGCATTGATAAGAGTCCGCTGCGCGTTGGGGATCATCAACTTCAATATACAGGGTAGTGTCGTCAGCAAAGAGGCGTAGGGGGGGGGGGGTTAAGGTGGGC
>Ga0224511_10003979_pt1 | contig 10957 bp, 5 predicted proteins | sample SF_May12_sed_USG_2_FD_169988 | JGI IMG/M metagenome (GOLD analysis project Ga0224511, IMG submission 169988) | Sediment microbial communities from San Francisco Bay, California, United States - SF_May12_sed_USGS_8_1 | ecosystem: Environmental > Aquatic > Marine > Sediment | place: USA...
CATTGTTATGATGATAGCAACACGTTTACAGTTGTTAAGTTGAGTGTGGTTATTATGATGTTAAGCGCAACAACAGTTGTGTTGAATGTTGATACTGCCGTCAAATATATACATAGCTGCTTACATCGTGATTCCGGGGCCGGGACACGTACCACGGGCCTAAGGAACCCGTTGTTTAATTGACGTTGAAGTGTGAATTGTATATTTTTCAGATGAACGTATTTTCTGATGTTCAACGTGAGCTTGGAGATTTCTTCACTGATGTTTAAAGTGCGAAAGTTGTGGTTTCATGGACGTTCCCGCCTTGCGGATATGTGTATCAATCTACATACAGTGTATAAGTGCCACAGACACAGCCTAAGCCTTGTCCATCGGCTTATATTTTTAAATTACATGAAACCACCTGTGTTTGTTTTACATGCATTATATTATAAATAATGTACATGTCAATATTCCATGAATACATTGCCTTACGAGCCACCACCTATTCTATTGTTTGTTGTTTTATAAGTATTCGTACTTAAGTTAGAAAATAAATTATTTATGTTTGTATAAAGGAACTGAAGGAAAACATAAATTTTAACACATTCGTACTACACGTCCAGAACTGTATTAAACTACTTACCCATTTAAACACAGCGATATATATATGATATATATAAGTTTTAACGTTATTGTACGATATACTCTGGCAAAAACAAAAGTGTGCATTTTTTGTAAATGGCAAAACCTTTCTACTTACTTTACTTTTACTTATGTTTAGGAAAAACATATTCAATACATGGTTAATTATTATAATGTTCTTTGCATTGCAATTCTTACACAATAAATCAACATCGCGTTAAATAGGATTTTGCACGTGTATTTCGTGCATTGTATCATAAAAATCTGAATTGTCAATTGTTTTTATCACTTATACAACGATTAAATCGTTTGTCGTTTTGTACGTTGGCGTCACTGACGTCGTTTGTATTTAAGTTATGGACTACCTTTTTGATTACAATTAAATTCCACAAACGTGCTGAAACAGGATACACTTTTATTATATTAAGCAAAAAGGATGTGTATGCCACAGTTCTTATTATAGCAAGTCTGTTTTCAATACGGTTTAGGATGCTGATGACCTTCTAAGTGTTGTACTCTGTTAAATAATTGATAAGCACGTCAAGTTGGGAGTTGTAAATTACCCATAACCCTATACCACAGCATACGTATATGTATGATTTAAATTTGCCATTTTCCATCACACGGTAATGAATTCGCAAAATCATGTATCCATATATGTTTCAGAAAAGTAACGCTATTTTATTAACTCGCAGATGTTATCGCTTGCTGAGAACATAAGATAGTACATGTGCTTTTCGGTATGCTGGTTGTCTGACCGCCGTGATATGATCTTAAAATATTGAAAGACGACGTTCAATGAGAAACATAACCAATTTACAGATCCGAACCAAATATTGTCTCTATGGACACCGGCTGTCGTTCTATTTGAAGATTATTGCAATTTTTTTAAATGAATCCTATCATTTACTAGAAAAATGCTGTTTTGCATGCGGCCATGTAAATAGTTTGTAAGTGACATGTAAAGAGATTTCAAGTTTGTGCAAGTGTAGTACGATCATATAACTATGATCTGTTTGGACTCTAGACAAAATAACGTCTTTTAAGACATTGTTTTTCATAATTACACCGATTTGTACAAATTTAGTGTCAGTTATATGGGTTTTAAGTGACATTTCATTCTATAAACGTCTGTCAATGTTTAATTGTCAATCAGGATATCAATTAAATATTTTCGTTGGCAATTTACATGCGTTTTTTCTGTCATTTAAGTTTATTAGTGTGCCCTTACATCTGAAAAGTATAGTAATGTAGTTATTTGGCAGATATTAAGCATAGTTTAACCCCCAAGAAAGATGAACTAAAATGTAAGTTGGTTTACTGATCGCGGTAATTTTACCTGCTCAAGGTTCTGAGCGGCGCACCATCTTTTAACAAATCACATGTATACTTATTGACAGACCGCCATGATACGGCACAGAAGCATTGAATGACGGCGTTAAAAATGGAGTTCCGCTCATGCGCTAGGGGGCGTCAGTGGTGTGGCATCATTCATTACTACTGATGAACGGCTTCAATAAAACCGAGGCTGCTGTTTTCTCGTGCAGGCTATGCTTCATGGGGGCTTTCCCTTTCATCAGTTTAATGAACACAATAACATATAAGCGTGCGTTCATGTCGAATGTAAAACATAAAATATATACGTTGAAATCAATTACCAATATTTACATGCGTTGTATATGGGCCTTATTTGCCATTATTCCATTGCGATTTTTTAATTCCAAAAAAGTTCATTAAAAGTTTTTATGTAGGTAATTTTGTCATGGTGCCCTTAAACTTGACCCTGTCTTCTGCGTCTGCAAAATTTATTATTATTTTATCTGTGAACACTCTTCAAAACATATACATGTACATTAAAATTACTATTAACAATGGTTTATTATCGTAATATTACCGAGTTCTAAATAATATATGTGTTATCGAGTTCGTGTGCTTTTTTCAATAGTCTATTGCATGTAACCCATCCTATTATCTGTAAACAGTCACCACCAATCGATGTTAAACTGAATTATGAAACGGTCGCTCCCGTAACGACTACACTCACTAGCTAATCCCCAGATGCGAAAATCCAGAAATAATGATGCCGGTTTAATGTTTTCCATGACATATCTTGTAGAATGATCAAGAATAAACTCTGAATTGTTCGATTACCTCGCATGATATGCTTTTCCACATCAGTGTGAATTACAGTATTGGTTTCCAGAATGTTAAATGTGTTGATCTTTTTAAGTATGTGGCTTTTGCGCGCCAGCTTTCCATTTCAAGAAAAAAAACGAAAGGCAGTTTTTTTGGTTTCATTGAATGAAATTAATGTTGAATGTTTTTTTTAAATATTATTCAACCCTACATCTACTCAGGTAGTAACCAAGCTGATCACTGATCACATGTTATTGAATAACTATATAGACGGGTGTTCAGTTGAATTCTTTGTCAGAATAACAAAAAGGTAACAAAATCCGAGTCAAAAAGGCGCATTATGTTGCATCATCAGGTCCGTGTTGCCATAAGCAATGCAATTTGATAGTTGGATGAAGAAATATAAAGAAATTGCGATGTTATAGCCGCGTGGGACTAAACGTTTGCACTTTGTGTACAAATGTATGCCATGGCGGTTCAATATATAACCCCGGTTTCGCTAATGTCTTGTCTTCTAATTTGTTTAACATTCGTATATTGTTATAATTTTGCCGTGCTCCTTAAATCCCGTGGACAATGATACAAACGATTAAATCGTTTTTCGTTTTATACGTTGGCGTTGACATATTTTGAAATTGATTTTTATGAAAACAAAATCACCTGAAGAACGTATTCATTTTGTAAATGTATCCTTAGTAGATCATCTAGTAGATTGTTGCCTAAACATTGTGTATCGACGAATAAACTTTTTGTGTTTTTTATCACCATACCTTGTTTATTCAAGCACAAGATACTAAGAGAGGTGTGGCTGAATATATAATAAATTCAAATTGGAATACATGGAAACATGAATCTAAGTATTACGTTTGCCACATCCGCATTGGCCTGATAAATAAACGGTATTGTCTGTTGCCTTGTTTTTGATGTTGTGTAAAACATAATTATAGAAACATGTTTTGATTGTCTCGTCTACTGTTTTTGATGTGGTTTGATTTTGGGGTTAGTTCCATTTTTCATGTTGGCACACGATGTCTATGTTTTTGTGATAGACGTGTGTTGTGATTTTTATGCTATGCTACGCAATTTTGCTCGCCATTGCTCAGAATGACCTCTGTAGGTTTTCATTAAAGTGCATAATAAGCAATCAATCAGAATTCCCAAAGGTTGTTATAAAACTGTCAAGAGATGGCAAGATGTATGTTCGTATCAATATAATGATTAGGTGTTACAGTTACATCCCAGTTTCAGATAACAGCAATGCCTGGATCGAATAACTATAAGCTTTTATTTGCTTGACAAAATTGCCGAATGATTTCGCTTGGAGTTTTAATAAATTAAATGATAAATATTTAACAGATCACAATCGAAAACGAACATAGTGCTGATCATGAGATTCTGTTTATAACACAAGTAGTATTGATGGTTCCAAATGAGCATGTAATATTGATTTAACGTTCTGGGAAAAACAACAACTTTTCTCAGTAAAACAAGAATATTTTCAATCAGGTGACCTGAAACTGATTTCTCCTTAGAACAGTAAAGAGGTAGTTATCGTGCGGTGAATGAATCAATGAATAAAAATGTTCTTTAAAGACAGAGAGAGTTGGAGATTAGAAAATCTTTGTGACAAGATATAAACCGCATTTTCTGTACAACTGAAGGCTTTATTGTTACATGTAAATGAACCATGCGGTCATTGGCGTATATCTTATACGCTTTAAAGTTATTCGAATTTAAAAACAATATAATGTTCTCAATGAGCATTGCTATTGTGATGGTATTTGTTTTATAAAATGTTTCACATTATATGTAATAATACCATAAGTGTTAATTAAAACATACGCTCCATGTAAATTTTTAGTGGTATCTAAAATCACGTGGCTGAGAAATTTTAGTTATGAGCAATTTAGTTTTATATACTGATACGATGTACAGTAATTCTTTATTTGCAGTTCATAGCAAAACATAATATGTGTAACAAACGTGCAGCATAAAACTTGTAAGGAATCAAAATGTCGATTTTCCTGAATAGTTAGGGGGTCGGCTCTCTGCTAGTTGTCTCTGTTTATATTCTTAATACACACGACCTAAATGTCTGACGTGGTACTCAACATTTATCATGGACAATTCACAGTCCGAAGAATAGTTCATTAATAGTCTGGTAAGAGAAATGGTGTCACAAAACATCAATCCCAAAACTAATTAACGTCTGTCTGTGTATTACACTTATTAAATGACCATTACTAGTCTTTGGCTACGTCTATCATTTCCTGTGTAATTCTTTCACTTTCGTTACATTGTAGCACCAGGTCTAAATCGGTAAAGAAAAGAACCTCAAACACAGTACGGACGTAGCAAGTCATCTATTGCTGGAGGGGGGGTAAACGTGTGTCTATTTGTAACCATCTATGTCATATATTTTGTATGGTAAATGAAAAATATGCTGTTATCTATAGATAATAATTTTACAATATAAGGCCAATCGACATAACTTGTCATTCAAAATAGCAATAACTTACACGGTATACCGAAACCAGAATGTTTGTGTGAGTGACTTTATATACCTTTTCTATGGAAATACCGTCAGCAGGTTTCCTTGCCATAAATTTGTCAAAACTTACAATCGGCCGCTATGTCGAATGGCATATATTAGTATGTCGTCATCAGCGAATATCGTAATCGTGGATATTCTGAAATAGATAGACCTAAATAATTGATTTACTAAAACTAGTATTACAACTCATTTTATTTTGTTTTAAGAAAACACATTTCTATGTTAGCCATAACACACAAATACATTTAAACAAAACTTCGCACACATATTTACATAATCTCAGGTAAATATGCAAATGTCTCCTTTTACAATGCTTTGGGGTCGTGTTTAAAAGCACGCTTTCCTTATTCGTCGATAAACTACAATAGATATAAAGGATTTACGAAGCTGCTTCGAGAAACCATCGCCCACTTCCATAAAAGCATTAAAGCATATTTTCCCATGAAAATCACGCCTAATACGTGTATACAACAATTATGATGGTAAGTCGTTTGTCATTTGCCTTTAGTTATAAGCACTTACATTGTCGTGGTGGAAGTATGGACGTTTGTTACAATATTTTATTTAAGCATGTGATTTCTCAGTGGAAAGTCCACTGGACTCGTAATCCGAGGGTCAGGAATTCGAAATCCCATCAGAAGCAGCCGTGAAAATTGATGCTAGATCTTGGGCTAATTCCGGTTCATTTGCACTTCAAATATATTTTATTACACTGTATGGCAATGATAACCAAAGAAATGTCAGGCAAATAATAAATTAAAAAAAATATTGTAATAATAACCATATATTAATAACAATTGATGTTGTATAAAATTGGATGCTTTTTGAAAACTTCATTATAAAATTATTAAAGTAGCTACTGGCGGACAAACGGACGGACTTGTGGACGTCGGAACGGACCTCCAAACAGATTGCTTTTCAATTACACTTTATTTATTCCAGTGTGCTGCGAATCTTAAGGTTTTAGTTGGGCATGCTTTAGTATAATATGGTATTCATTGGAAACACTATAATTCATTGAAGATGCACCGAAAAAGTCCCAGGAGAAAAGTATGTATAGCGAAGTAAATAAGATAATAAAATAAAAGGAACATATATTATTGCAGTCATGAAAGGAGTACTTACCGCTTTATGGTCATAATGTGCATATAAACTTCTGTTCGCTGCAGCTGCAACCAAACTCCACTTTCCTAAAGAGCTAAGGCAATTACGTCTGTTTTGAAACTACAAAAATGTAAACAAACATGCAACAGGGGGTGAACAATTCTTTTATCTCTAATGTATCATGCAGTCCGTGGAATTCCTAATAGCTATTGCTTAATGCAGAATATTTCAAACGAGAAAATGGATTTGCCTTGTTTAAAAAAACTAATAGGGTAGGATTTCCGGTTAAGAGTCTAAATGTGCGTTGGCAGCCACCCTGCATATTTGTTAGTGTCTCTTTGGTTTTAAATTAAACCCGCAAGCAACAGTTGGACAAATAGTTCTGAGGTATCAAGTCAGAGTAAAGTTTTCCCTTTTAACATACGCTCACCATTATACAAAAGAAGAAAATGATAATTGTGTTTATTTGTATATCGTTCACTTTACTCACTATTCATACTTACAAAACACAGTCTCGTTTTTGTCAGATCGTTATTGGTGTACCCTTAATCATTTCTTTACAAGAAACCTGCTGAACGTTTTAAAGCCACCAGAGTAAGGTTTGGGCATTTAAATGGGGAAAAATCTAAACTATCCCTTAAAGTCTAAATAACTGCGTAATAGAGCATAAACAATAGGTACCATGTGCTAGTTTTAAAGAAAACATTGCACAAACCAGGGCATTTCCAATTTACCATTAATTATGAGGGGAAATCATTTTCCTGTCCACGGACATAAAAAAATACCTCATATTACATGCATTTTTCATCTTTTAAAATATGTAGTCAATTTTTTTAGTGTCAGCCATTTTACATCACATTTCGTTGCTAAGACTCTTACCTAAATCATAGTGTAAGAAAAGTACTTTTCAACCCAATTTTCTGTGCTTTAGCTACTTTAAGTTGTTTGTAACTGTTACTTAAGCATAACGTGTAAGAAAATACATATATACCAAACATCTTTTAGAAATGATTTCGCATAACTACCTGTTTGCAATTGTGGAAGAGTTTGACGTAGACAATGCACTGCCTGCTTTGAGAAAATGGACATAACATTCATGATATTTTTTGTTGCCATGCTTTTTGTCTAAGCGATTAAATAAACGCATCGCTTGAATAAATTCTTATTATAATATAAAATACATACTGCTCTTTTAAACTATTACTGACTAATTATCGGCCTAGATGATGTTGGTATATGTTTGCATGTATAGGCGCATTGACAGGTGAATAAATTGATGGTCCAACACTCCAAGTCCGTCAACACGCTATTGTGAGCGGACTGTCGATAGGTCAGTTGTCTATATGTACCCAATGTCAAAAGCGTTGTCGAAATGTCGTGTTTCTTCTTCGGGAATAAGGCATCAATCCTATTATGTACGAGATTCTGACACCTTGTTAGCTGATATTTTAAAACAAAATGTTTATCCTAAAAAAGATTTGAATGTTAGTCAGAGGCAAAGCAACCTCGTGAGTAGGTCGTTATCACGGCGAATATGTTATAAGGTTACACTAAAACGTGCAATGCTCGGCCAAACAAATCGTTACTAATACAAATTTACCTATTGACCTATTGAGTAAAACAAAATAGTGTAGTTAATATGTTTAAATTTTATCCCATTACCCTCATTAATTTAGTCCGGTTGTGAATTAAACAAAAACAGTTATACAGCAAGACAATACACATTCACCGTTTTAATCAGAACAAATTCGACATATCACATTTAAATACTATAATTAATATGAAATGTATAAAATTGTTCACTTAAGTAATATTTAATATAATTTGAAATCGGTGAATTTAAATATAGTACGTATATGTCAATCGTAAAATTGAAATTAGAGCCCACGAAATAAAATGTTACATTAATGTGTCAATGACAGTATGGTATACTTAAACTGATGAAAGGGAAAGCCCTCAGGAAGCATAGCCTGCACGAGAAAACAGCAGCCTCGGTTTTATTGAAGCTGTTCATCAGTAGTAATGAATGATGCCACACCACTGACGCCCCCTAGCGCATGAGCATAACTCCATTTAAAAACAAAGCCATTAATTAATCTGAAATTAATAGGTTGTCTCAGAGATGCTTTAAGCCGACCATTATCGCTGTTTTTCCTTTACCGAACGTTGTCTTTGAGTACATTTTTATAGTTATTTATTCCACATACACGAAGTCCTCTTCACTTCTTATAGCAATTAATGTTAACGTGATTTATATGGATTTCATTGATATACAGTTAATCAACTGTGGTATGTAAACAAATCTTTGAACAAGACATCATAAATAGTGCACGTAAAAAGGTTATGAGATTGCGGAAACAATCTCAATCATAAAAACCTACATTGTATTTCGTTTTATTTAATGTTTTTCATAACTATTTCGGAATCTACAAGTTTTTTTATAGAAAAATGTTTTTCTCCAGATTAGTTAATTGCAATACACACTCATATTAATAGCTTGACCTGATGTTCACCTAGTGACCGGATCAAACATTCACCTGGCAGGTGCGTCGGAGTTCCATATTTTAATCTGGTTAAAGGTCTTCTACGGGGTTATGTTTGGCATTGGGACATTGAATATTCACCAAGCATCAACACATGACATTGAATTAACGCCAGTAGGGGTTCATTATGTTAACAATATGTTAGTCATTTTTAATATGCAATAGCAAATTCAACATGAAATGCCACGAAGCAGTGCTTTAATGATATTTTAATTCAAAAATGCTTTTTCTATTATATTTTACTACAACAAATGCATAGTTTTGTCTAATTTCAGGGCCGTATGGTATACGTGTTGTTTAATGTTTAGTTCAAGTTCGTTAAACTGCCTAGATACAAAAGTTGTTTATTTGAATCAGTAATTCCAAATATGACACTCTTAAGTATCTACATTTGTACATTTGTTGTATATATTTATTTGTTAGAAAGAATTCCATGCATGTTGAAAAAATTGTCAAACTAGTAACCGATGAATAATATTTTGTAATTGATTGTCTTACAATAATGATACGCTCACTTTACAATTTCACAATTATTGGCGAACTGAATAGTACACTTTGCTTGTCTACGTATTTAACAATAACCTTAATACAATATAAAGAAAAGCAAACACAAGTTATGTATCTTTCAAAACCTATTCTGACATTGCAATGAAACAAGTGGATTCTCCAAATGATACATAGTTGTTTACTCAATATTGCCAAACGCAAAACTCTAAATCTTCTTTCTTTGACAAGTCCAACTAAGAACGACGACAGATATAATCTTTTGGAATTAAAATGACATATAAATAACCCAGGACATCGACCTGCAATTAAATAATGTCTAGTGAATGTCCTTCATCAGTTGTTTTTGCTGGTATGCCCACGAATATAGAGTGCAAAAGATGTACAATGTGCGTTATACTTTTCAACGATTACATAAAAAATCGTTTTTGAAAAAGCCTGTGATTATCATTTAGAAGAATAACATCTTTCTGTGTAAGTAAACAAAATTGCATTATCAACAAACTAAGTGTAACTAGCAGGTAAACACATGACGATTTGCCACCAAACAAATTTCCGTAGATTTTTTTCTCCGAACTAGGACTAGAGAGTAACGTCGGGTAACGCGGACACTCGTCCAAATCCGGCCCCAGTAACATAATAAAAATGAACCTCCATTATAGTCTACCTTAACCTAATAAAATAGAACATACTTGTATAACGTCACACTTACATATAACGTCACAGTTTAATCCGTTTTGTCTAAACGATTATGTTTCAAAGAAAAGCGTCTAGCTAAAGACTTGTTTACCCTAGACGAAGTTACGCGATGTTACGAAATCGCCTACATGTACATGTATCACGAGCCCCGAACATACCTAAGTATGTATCTAATTACATGCAAGGAATCGCTTTGATGTACATGATAAATCATAAAATCATAAAATAGTTAAGAAAATGGCAGTCGCTGTCAGTTTTAAAACACTACCAGATTTGATGTGATTTTATCAACATCCACACCGTCCACCCATGTTTTATTCTCTTAATAGTTACTGCACATATCTCTGCAAGAAAATGGCAAAGATGGGCTTCCCATTGAAAAAAGATGACCCAGCAGAGGTTAAACTAGCTATACCAGGCCATTTTTTATTTCTTCTTTAATTAAAAATTATATTTACAATATATCATCATTAAATTAAATATAAAAAAATACTTCATTAAGAAATGTTTGTTTTTGACAAAGTTATAGCCTTTTAAACAAGCACACCCTTAACCACACCGAAAATGGACTGTTTCAAAAATGTGAAAAAATCAACCTCACTTCCATTTTCATAGAACGCTTGATTTAAACCCATTTTACTTTTTGTATATCAATCAATGACATTTCAATGAAATAAAACGAAGTGATTTCAAAAAGATACCTTTCATTTTAAAGTAGCCCGAGCACGGACCCGTCGGAAAAATACTTTCCCGATACATACGTTCAAAACCTTAATATATAGATCAAACTGAC
>Ga0224511_10003980_pt1 | contig 10957 bp, 6 predicted proteins | sample SF_May12_sed_USG_2_FD_169988 | JGI IMG/M metagenome (GOLD analysis project Ga0224511, IMG submission 169988) | Sediment microbial communities from San Francisco Bay, California, United States - SF_May12_sed_USGS_8_1 | ecosystem: Environmental > Aquatic > Marine > Sediment | place: USA...
ATCAATGCAGTCTTTCAAAAGTTATTGAGCGGACACCAATTTTTGTGCTATGTTTTTATAAAAGGCCCATAACTCCGTCAAAAATCAGTGGGTTGTAACCCAAATCGAACTTGACTTGTGTTTTGATGTTTTATATAAGCATACTAAATATGAATCGAATCGATGCAGTCTTTCAAAAGTTATTTATCATGTATATTACTTATGCCGTAATGCTTGAATATGGAGGTAAATATGAACAAATTAAAATTGAAAAAAAATCGCCGGCGCAGGGGATCGATCCAATTCTTCAGATTCTGACATCAAAATGCTTGCGTCTTAGACCACACAAATAACCTGCTACGACGAAATTAAGGGTTCTAACACAATTGATAAACCAATAGGAGTCTACTGATAAAATGACGACCGGTTATCTTCAACTAATTCTTAAAGCGAAATACAACATAGAAATACCGTTTTAAAGTCTTTTTTTGAACGTTTTTTCACCAAATAATATTTCTATTAACAAACTGCAGCGTTTTTATAAAACTCTTATGAGTATACTTTATTGTCGTTTATTTCCACGCTGATGAATGTAAAATTGTAATCTTGAAACATGCAAATTACAGGACAGTTTAAGAAAAGCGATTAAATCACATTAATGTAGATTCTAATCGTATTCCAGCCAGAAAAAGGTATTTCAAATACTTCCAATAAAAAGTTATAATAAATTAATTAAGATGCCAGTTTATTTAGCATTTAGATAATTTCAAGTCATTAACGTTCTTATTCCGATTACTGGGTATTGAGTTCCTGAGAAAAGTTCAGCAATAATTAATACTGATATTTCTGTAGATCTACAAGTAAGCATGCCTCTGATGATTAAAAAAAACGAATTATTTAAAACACTGGGTCTAGAATTTTTACAAATTAATAGTTTTCCTTTTTAATAAATAAGCTTTTAAAAAGTATTTTCCCTCTGCATAATTTAATTCATGCATCTCTCACTTGATGAGCGTTAAATATCCGTGTGATAGTATTGACGTCATTTTAATTGCGTTTTACGACGTTATTTCCCGATGTCATTAAAGTCGAAAATCACACGACACTCCTCATATATAAAAATGAGAATCAATACAAATACTGGTGACATGGAAATTTTTTACAGAATAGACTCCATAATCTGATAACAATTGATTGATGGAATGAAATAAAGCACACTTTGAGAATCAGTTCACAAGAACTTAAGTAAAAATCAACTTAATGAATGGATAACTATGAAATTTCGTCTTGGTATATTTTAATAAAGATGTTAAAGTATGTTGTTTTTACAAGTATTCCATGACCAATTCTTTACTTTTTATACTCCCAAAGTGAAACTTCGGACGTATTATGGTATGGCCTCCGTCCCTCCGTCCGTCAGTCCGTCCGTCTGTCCGTCCGTTAGCCACATCATGTCCGCTCAATATCTTGAAAAGTTTATGAGTGACAGTCATTCTACTTAGTAGAAAGATTGGTCATACTCAGTAGATGACCCATATAAATTTTTAGGTTAGTAGGTCAAAGGTCAAGGTCATAGTAGCATTTAATGCAAAAACTGTGTCCGCTCAATATTTAGAAAAGTTTATGAGTGACAGTCATTCTACTTGGTAGCAAGATTGGTCATGGTCAGTAGATGACCCCTATACATTTTGAGGTTACTAGGTCAAATGTTAAGGTCACAGTAGCATTTTATGCAAATAATGTGTCCGCTCAATATCTTGAAATGTTTATTAATGGCAGTCATTCTTCTTGGTAGGAAGACTGGTCATGGTCAGTAGATGACCCCTATACATTTTGAGGTCACTAGGTCAAATGTCAAGGTCACAGTAGCATCTTATGCAAAAACCATCCTGCTCAATATCTTGAAATGTTTATGAGTGACAGTCATGGTACTTGGTAGGAAGATTGGTTTTGGTCAGTAGATGACCCCTATACATTTTGAGGTCAGTAGGTCAAATGTCAAGGTCACAGTAGCATTTTATGCAAAAACCATTCCGCTCAATATCGTGAAAAGCTTCTGAGTGACTGTCATGGTACTTAGTAGGAAGATTGGACATACTCATGAGATGACCCCTATAAATTTTGAGGTCAGTAGGTCAAATGTTAAGGTCACAGTAGCATTTTATGCAAAAACCATGTGCGCTCAATATCTTGAAGTTTCTGAGTGACAGTTCTTGGAAGCAAGATTGGTCATGGTCAGTAGATGACCCCTATACATTTTTAGGTCAAAGGTCAAGGTCATATTAGCATTTTATGCAAAAACTGTATCTGCTTAATATCTTGATAAGTTTATGAGTGACAGTCATTGTGCTTGGTAGGAAGGTTGGTCACGGTCAGTAGATGAACATATGAATGCAGAGGTTAAACTCAGTCAAGTTTTCACCACTAATTAATTGAATGGCTCATCCTTGGGGCGTAAAATGCTCCGACATGTGGAGCTCTAGTTGTTAATGCTTCAACGTGAAGTGCTCTCGAATCTGTTGGTCTTCTTGCATTTTCGTATAATGTAACCACTGTGCTACAAGTATTTGCCTTTGCGTTTTTAAATAATAGATGTTTAGAGAAAATAGAGAAATGACTCAACTTGCACCTAGCAGCTTGAGATGGTTTGGTATTGCATTAAAGGACTTGGTTTACCTTTGAATAAAATTTGCCATGCACTATTATTTAGGTAAGCACTAAAGACCCAAACATAGTCTTATCTTAATGTTCTGCTTTTTGCTCTCTCTTAAATCATTGTAATGGGACAACTCATGGATTTTCATATTGATTTAATGATCAGCCAAGTTGTGCCTTTACGCACTTATATCTTTTTAACATCCTTAGGCTAATGCTTTCATACATATTTTATTCCCTCTTTACGCCATAAGCAATGTTGTTGAAACTTATAATTTTAACATCAGCGATATAAAATGAATAAACTGAACTGAAGTAGTTTTGTCATAAAAACCTAAAAGAAAGCTTGTTAGTACATCAAATGTTTTATTTCTATTAGTTGTAAATATTCATGTCAGAATCAAGTGTCTTGTCTGATAACAAGGTATCATCTACCAGTTGACATGTCTTTGCTATATTTGATGCATAATTTATCACTGTCCAGTATTTATTGTGCAGAGATTAGCAGTATTGAGAACACAGATTGATTGATTGATTGAAGTGTGGATAGAAGTCTCAGTTGACCTGATAAAAGGACTTTGTTAGGACAGGCTGGAATAAAATTTTCTAGAACTGTAAGATTTATGTCCACGGAAAGAGTATACTTCTTAATTAAGAGCAATGTTTAGCTTAGGTTTTTATTATGACTTCTATTGGATTATTGTAACAAATTTGTTGAAAATGGTTTCTGAACTTATTAAATATAAACACAATATAATTCTGGTTTCTTTTTTTCTACAAGCAGACAGTGGAAGACAAAAACAATAATGTTATATTTTTAATGGAACAAAAAAGTGATTTATAACCACTGTTGTGTTGCATGTTTCAGAGTGACAAGTCCACCACCATGATGTTGATGTTGTTGTGGAGCGTGCTGGGACTACTGGTTCCCACCTGTGTGGGGTACAGCACGGGACCACCAAACACTGTGTGTGACACCATGCTCCCCAGTCACCCTGGCAACCCCCAGACCTCCACATGCCCCTACCAGATCTCACTGCCACAGACCACATACTCCCCCGGACAGACCATCACAGGTCAGGGTTAAACTTTATTCTGTTAAATCAAAGTTATATTACAAAAAAAGAAAAATATATATTACACTACGCACACTGTATTAAATTGTCTTCACTGCTTATGATTACAGCAGCAAATACCAGAGTATTAAAACCAGGCTAGTTAAATGAATAAAAAAATGCTTGTTTTGAATACTCCTAATGTTTTTGGCTCAACTTAAAAGGGTATTAGTGTTCAGAATCACCAAATTTAATATAAAAAAAGAGTGTTCCATTAAAAACAGTTTATAGTTACATTACTATTGACGGCCTACTTTTGTTTAAATTATAAGTTGTTGATGAAAATGAAATAAATATATAAAATATTTTTCCAGTAGCCCAGTGGAAAAATGTTTTATATTTTGGTGTAAAAGCAATCGGCAATATCGGAGACTTACGGAAATAATATGCGCATGCGTGTTACGCATCGATTTGAAATTCACAAACTTTCACTGTACATGTTTTCAATATGTCCGCAGTGTTTATCACCCAGAATGCACCAAACGTCTAATAATAGGTATAATCCGAACAGTTACAGAAGCTTATGAGTCACACCAATTGCTTGTGAACTTGAGGCGCTAAAATGGCATGGTAAAATAACAAAGCTTTTTTATCCATCTGCATCCTTCTTTTTCTTCCATCCATAGTTATCAACAATGAAGATTTGCTAAAAACATGGTTGCTTTTCAACTTTTATGAACAAATTTCTTGTAAAAACAATTGGAATAATGTCTTATTGCTGAACACTAATCCCCCTTTAAGGATATGTAGAGCTTTTCTGGTAAACTTTTTGTCAACATCAGTGAAAATTTATATACTTCTAAAGCATCAATGGCTGATGACATTTGCCAAGTTTGATAACTCTAACTTTAAAAAGGTGTGCTCCCTTTTGACTTTTCGAAATTCTTGGTTAAGAAATGTTATCAAGTATGGTATCTCATAAAGAACTGATGCTTGTACAAATAGCTTGATACATTTGCTTAGCAATCCTATCTGAGGACACCTACCAAGTTTAAGAACCATGATTTGCATTTAGACCAAGTTATGCTCTTTTGCCCTTTTCTTTACATTTAACTTAATGCATATGAATCAACATCAGCATGTCAGGATGGTTACAAGATGGTCAATAGTCAAGTGTCAAATGACTGCTCTTGTTTACAGTAACACTTGAAGCCAAGACGAGTGGTGATATCATCAAAGGCTTCATGGTCCAGCCTAGGCTCAGCAGTGGGGTCAACACAAACACCATTGGCTCTGTGACAATCACTGATTCAAAAACATCAAACCCGTGTACTGTGAGTTTTTGTTTATCCATCGTTGACAAACCTGAGAACTAGTATTCTGTGCCTTAATTTTTGTGAACCCACTAGTAATGGATCTGTTAGCCGACACACTTGCACAGCATGAATATAGTGCTCTGATTTTAAAACATTTTGTTACCATGGAGACACAAAAGTGTCTTATTAGAAATCATGATTGCCATTTTTGTTTTATTTAGACAGCAAATGTATTTTGATCAAACTCAACCAAGCCCTATTTTTGCTGACCTTATTTATACTTAAAAACAACAACAACCACTTAAAGAGTGTGACATTGTTTTTCAGACCAGGGGCAAACAAGCCGTAGCACACCTCATGATGGTTGGGGGAAGAGTTTCTTTTGACTGGACAGCACCAAACCAAGATGTCGGTGACATTGTGTTTGTGTAAGTTATAGCTCTGTATAGTTTGCACAGCTCCATCGGGAAACATTTATTTTCATTTAATACAAGATGTGTTGTTTTAAACTATTTTGTCACCAAAAACCATAGGTTATGCTAATTTTAAATTGGTAGATTAATCTGAGAAAAAAGTGAAAGTCCTTCAGAAGGACAACTTGTATGAAAAAATGCAGCCTTTTAACACAGAGCATATCTATCTTGATGCTAACAGAAAAGGCAAACACATGTGGTTGCAGGTTTACCGTAGTGCAGATTCAGCGCACCTACTGGGTGGGAGAGCGTTCTGCTGCACTGACATTCCTGCCAGGATCTGGGCCCGTGACCCCTAGACAGGCACCAACCACCACAACCCAGGCTCCTGTAACCATCCCACCCAACCAGGACTCCGTATGTTTCACATGATACTCATCTCTACCATGGTTGTTATTATCTCAATGCCATGGAGATTTAAATGTTAATACTTCTTGTAAAAAAACACTGTAGATGTGAACATGTTCATTCAGATTGGACGTCCTAAAACTATAAATACATAAAAAAAAGTCTTTTTAGATTATTTTAAGAGTTATGTGCATGATAAAAGACTTATTTTTTATATATAAAAAATTAAAATTATCATGCACATGTTTTCAACATTTTACTTGGTTTACCATGTGCAGATCAACCGTGATACCGCCTGTGGGACCACTCTGAACTGTTTCCCGGACGACTGTTCCACCAACTGTAACTACCTGGTGATGTGGCGCACGTCTGGCGATTCCGAGGTCGAGTTTACCTTGAAGAGAAAGACACAGGCAAACAGCCACTATATCGCCATAGGCTTTTCTTATGATGCACAAATGGTGAGTTTGGCAATGCTTTTATCATTTATCATAACATTTTTTTGAATGTCGGCAAATGAATCATGTTGTTCTAATGTTCTATGGTCTGGTTGTGTGACACACAAAAAACTTTTTTCCCAGATCAACAGATAAATTACAAGTTTTAATTGAATTGGCAGCCAAAAAAGAAATATTAGGGTACCACAAAATAGGTTTTGATGCCCCAAAAACATTGGTAACAAGATAATATAGGTTTTCGATTTTTTTCTCTTTTGCGTGTGTCACATAAACAGACTGCATGTGAGTCCCTCTAAGTGCTGAAAATAAAAGCAACATGAAAGGGTAAATAAAAGCCTCATTCAATCCATTCAACAGATGTATACACATGGTTTAGTTGCTTGCCGATATCACAGATTTGTATGTCTTGGTTTACCTTCTGTGTTATCTGTGCAGAACAATGACAGTGTGGCAATGTGTTCGTCCCTGAACGGCGCAGCAAAGGTCTCCTCCTTCTACAACGAGGCTGCTTACCAGTATAGCGCAGCCGTGAATCCTGTAAGTGCTCTATCTATCTTATGGCTGACTACATCTTTGTTATGATGATCTTCTTTTGATTTTTGTAAATGATTGTGTCTGAACTTCGTCCGTCATCATCCTTTGCGTGGTCCCCTATGGAAGTTGTTAAAACTGGTAAAAAAATAGGTTTCAAAATTGTAATTAAAAAATATACTTGTCTGAACTTGCAAGATCCAAATACGTCATGTTTGGTATATAACCAGTCTGCAAATTAGTCTATAAGCCCGAAGCCCGAGTCAAGTAAAAGGCCTGTTGGTCGATTAGAATTGTATGCAAGGTAGCCTGACCGGTCGATTAAAATTTTGAAGTAATATTCTAAATAAAGAAACAATTTAACATAAAAACTGATTTTGGAGTTATGTGTTCGTAAGCATACACAAAAAAGATTAAAATAAGTGCAAGTCAACTCATTTCTAAAATGATTTGTATGAATTATGACCACAACAAAAAGTTTGGGCTATTAAAATTTCATTTGGGCTATGGAAAATTTAATTTATAATAATATAATAATTAACGCGCAGACTGATATAACATCATCTAGAGGTTCTCTACCAAAGTTTTTCAAAATATGCAAAAAAAAAACAATTTTACATTGAATTATATAACAAAATCTTCAAATGACTTTCTCCTAAACTGCTTGACCTAATTTGATAAAACTGCACAGGAATGATCCTCTTGTCACGTTCTAGCAAAATTGTTAAAATAATAAAAATGGTTCTAGTTGGTAGCATAAGTAGGTCAATGGATCAAAACTAAAACAAAATCAACAATTTTTTTTTTGCTTGAAACCACAAGGTTCAGATCACATGTATTTGGCACAGTAAGTATAATTGTGCTTAATTTATGCTCAGAAAACAGGCATGTGCACCCACAGTTTGCTTTATAAGTGAACTTTTTAGCACTTTTTTCAACAGGTTGTAAGATATGCTTGTTACAATTAAAATGCATACATGTCCTTAATATCATTTCATTTGAAGATCATGTGAAACCAAGTTTGTAGTTTTCTGTCAACATAAAACACTTGATAATGAAACACAATGACTGCAAATTAAAATCTATATTCAGTGAAAAGCGTTAACTTCAAAAGAGGATATAAGCTTTGTTAAAGATAACTCCACATGTACACTCTTGTTTGTTCTATTACATTTAGTCTGTTGAAAGAAATAGTGAGTATTTTAGGCCCTTGCTTTTTTCTTTCCAAAATATCTGGAGCCCTACCTAAAGTATAAAAAAATCAATGATTTTTTTCTTGATTTTCAGGAAACATTTGGTATAGTTACAACAGTTACATCATTCAGCAACGGAGTGTTAACCTGTACATTCAAGCGCAAAATCAGTGCAACATTGGCCGGCGATGCTAACCTGGCCAACAAGTTCTTTGATCTTACAGAGTCTTACTTCCTATTGGTTGCTCATGGAACAGTTAATAACCCAGGAGGTGAGTTGTTAGCAGTTATAGTGCAAATGTTTTGTTTTATCAATAAATGCATTGGCCTTTTGATCTTACACAGCCCTACTTCCTGCTAGTGGCACATGGAACAGTTCATGCCGGTCATGCGTAAACAGCATTTGTGAATCTCTCTGTGATTATCATGTTAATAATGAACAAATATTTTTACCTGAATGTGAGAAGTAAAGTAGTTCAGAATCAAGACTTGGCATGAAGCCTTGTTTCTTTTGTTTTATGATTCGGTGTATGAATACTAAGTTACCATTTTGTACCTAAGAAAAACACTTTTTGGTAAATGTTCAAATTCAGTTGGAGCATTAATACTACATACAGGCAGAATATATAAGATTTTATCTTAATAATGGCATGACATAGCTGTGAAACTTAAAAACATTTGTTATTTTGCTTCAGAAAATAATGAGCAAATATTACAATTTATAAAAAGAAAAAATCTAACAAATGTAAACTTTGTAACCTGCTTTTGTAGGTTCCATTATGAAGCACACCGAGTACCCTGCCATATCGTCGACGAGAATTGACTTCCTGGGCAAGTACCCAGCAGACGGCGGTGGTAGTGGCACAAGTAGCACAAGTCCTGCAACAGTTTCCAATGTAAATATTGCCTTTATTTGTGTGTGTACAACGTTTACAATAGCAAAAGCCTCACTCATTCAACATGGTTAAGTTTAGTTACTTCTAACCTAATATCTCATGAGCTAAATAATTTTACATGCTATAGATTTGCATTTTTTTAAACAAAACAGAAGATAGTCAAGCATGTGGCTCTTTGACTGATTTCAGTCTTTAAGCATTACATTTTTAAAAATGTGAAAGATTATAAAATTTAATCTGAAGAATCATGTGTAGATTAACCGTGATGCCGCCTGTGGGACCACTCTGAACTGTTTCCCGGACGACTGTTCCACCAACTGTAACTACCTGGTGATGTGGCGCACGTCTGGCGATTCCGAGGTCGAGTTTACCTTGAAGAGAAAGACGCAGGCAAACAGCCACTATATCGCCATAGGCTTTTCGTATGATCCAAATATGGTAAGTTTGGTATAAGTATTTTGAATATATGACATCTAAAAAGCCAATTAATAAAGGGTTTTATTCTGATGTTCATATTAGCTGAATGAAAGCAAAGGTGAAATAATAAATAAAAGCTTTATGCAAATGCATTCAACTGATGTATACATTTATGGTTTAGTTGCTTGCCGATATTACAGATTTGTACGTCTTGGTTTACCTTCTGTGTGTGTTTTGTGCAGAACAATGACAGCGTGGCAATGTGTTCGTCCCTGAACGGCGCAGCAAAGGTCTCCTCCTTCTACAACGAGGCTGCTTACCAGTATAGCGCAGCCGTGAATCCTGTGAGTCTTTGTTTATCCCGTTCATTACATTGTCTTTGATATAATGCTCTTCTTAAATTTTTTTTGCTTGTTGTCCTTGTAATAGCATTTTGACATCAGTTTGAATTTTTAAATGATTTTTTTTCAGGAAACATTTGGTATAGTTACAACCGATACATCCTTCAACAACGGAGTGTTAACCTGTACATTCAAGCGCAAAATCAGTGCAACATTGGCCGGCGATGCTAACCTAGCCAACAAGTTCTTTGATCTTACAGAGTCTTACTTCCTATTGGTTGCTCATGGAACAGTTAACTCAGGAGGTGAGTTGTCAGCAGTTATAGTGCAAATGGTTTGTCTATTTTATAAATGCACTGGTTCTCTTAATTGAACTGATCAAAGGATTGTGCGTTTCACCAAGTTCGTGGCCTCAATTTTTCGCGATTTCTTCAAAAGTACTTGACAAAATAAAACAAAACATACCTTGTTTGAAAGAATTTTCAATGTCGCTTCTTATGATGTTATTTCTGCAGATAACAATTCATTATTAACGATGTTATCGGCAGAAATGACTTTTTCCCATGTTAAATTTTCAGGCTTCAAAGTCTGGAACGGTTTATTCTATTGTTTATCAAGGGGAAGCAACAGATATGATGTGGCGTTATTTGCGTCATTGGTAAAATCCAACTATTTAAACGTTGCAGATTAAGCAAACCTGAAATCGCAGTGTGTTTCCTTTGAAAATAATTAATATTTTTCACTAAAATTTATGAAACTCTTTCTTGTCTGGGCTGTGTTATTACATAGTGTATGTTTTCACAGCTACATGTAATAGCAAACAAAAAGTGAACAATCGACCCACTGCGATCAGCGCTAATTGCAAACTCTTACAAACGTTGTTTCCTTAATGAGAGCGATTTAAATATGTCTATGTTTATTTGGAATATTTTATAGGATTTACATATAAACCAATTCCATAATTTTTCAACAAACAACAAAAACTATTTTACCTTTCCTAGGTACAATAATGAAGCACACAGAGTACCCTGTAGTTTCCACCAGTAAGATTGACTTCCTGGGGAAGTATCCTGCAGGTGGGGGTGGAGCAACTACGGCACCAGTGACAGGGGTAAACACTGGCTCGCTTTGTTAGTTCACATAGGGAAAGATGGTGTCATTCAATGCAAGATGAGTGTCATAAACTGATAATGATTCGTTACTGGAAACAGGACATAATCTTTTCTGTAATAAGATAGCTAAAAGTTGTGAAGTATCATGTTTACATGTAATTTTGCCAACTGTATTTTATTTTA
>Ga0224511_10003981_pt1 | contig 10956 bp, 3 predicted proteins | sample SF_May12_sed_USG_2_FD_169988 | JGI IMG/M metagenome (GOLD analysis project Ga0224511, IMG submission 169988) | Sediment microbial communities from San Francisco Bay, California, United States - SF_May12_sed_USGS_8_1 | ecosystem: Environmental > Aquatic > Marine > Sediment | place: USA...
CTTTACTTCAGTGGCTCACAAAGTGAGTGTATTTTGTCTTCAAGTGTGAGTTCTTTAGAATGATACTCTCATAAACATAATATGTCAGTAGAGGAATCTTTAATTGTGAAATTACTATTATTCTTCATCGTTTTTTCCGTGACACGACGACATACTCCGATATTTGACGAAAACTGACGACCACAATTCCGCCAACCGTGCTATGCATGCAATGCTGTCGCGATTCGAATGTCACCGGTAACCCCGGTCATGCTGCGAGAGAAGGCCTCCTTCATTTCCAACAGCTTATCGTTTTGATTAGTGATTTCATGCCCTTGCAATCATCCTTTTCAAAACTGCTGACATCGTTCATCGACGATCATTACATCGCATTCCGTATTGAGCGATGTAACTCCGCCGTAAATGGAAAGAATGTTCGCATAGTTTAAAGGCATTTTTCGAGGTTTGACATTAAAAAGTTAATATAGTTCGTATAAATTTAAAACTTAATAAGATACCACTAGTCAGTTAGCTCTAACCTTTTGAAATTCAGTCACTAATAGGAACAGACATTTACAGAAGTAGACCACTTTCACTGCCCACTTTCTCGACCTTGTGGTATTTAACACTTATGCCATACTCACTCCCTTCACTGACCCACAGTTTTACTTTAAACTATTTATATTTGTCATTTATAATATTCAATTGTTTAAAATGTCAAACTGCACATGCAAGGGCGAGGGTATACTGCTATCCTTTTAATGTCCATATGACCATCTATTAATACCAGAAGGTCATAGATCTATGCAGAAATTTTTCAATGTTTAATGTATTAATTAAATTAATGAACATGTGACAAAGGGTTCATGACAGGATAACGAGTTAGGATATCCCCTGGGCCATTGCTAAAAAGTTTCCATTGCGGAAGCTTGCAACGATTTTAAACTCAAAATAGTATAGAACATTTTATGTAATGGCCATAAGCATAAAATAAATCTGCATGTTAAGAAACATGACCGGTGTTTGTGATGTAACGTAAGTGTGCGTTTGGCTGTCAGTCATTTAGTCCCGAGAACTGGTGATTCTTTTAATTTAGTGTCGTTTTTATACATCAAGCGGGCAATTCTTTGTTTCATTATTTTTTATCCATTGGTCATTTAAACGATTAAACGAAACGCGTGGTTTTGTGACAGATTTGGATGGGCTACCTTAAATCATATTCCAGATGCTTTCAGTAATAGAAAGTAAACACAGATGAATATGTCGTTATTTTATGTAACATTATCTACCTGTCAACACCATTATAGGTGCAAAGTTGCACCTAACCACATTATGCTTTCTCTAGACCAGGCACATTGAAATCTTTAGCCTCGTTTCCCATCGCTTTGTGCTACTTTGTTCTTTTATCTTGTCAAATATCTTTTTACCACACGATACATTTTGGTCGTATCCAATTTACTACATTTTTATGAAGCTTTTATTTCCATATAAATTCTAGACTATAGTAACCCAACTCGGTCGTCAACGTATAGGCAGGGGTGTACATTTCGCACGCTTTGTTCCTTCCACAGCCCAAGCCCGTTAATTCAACATTAGGGTGGAAAAGAGTATTTAACTGTCTGCCTTTTCAACTAAATTTCTTCATTTTTATGTCACATTTACACATTTTATCGTATATACGTCAAGTTTTGTCCACTTGTCGACTTCTTTACTATGTAGATAAACCGTGGATCTCTATATATCATATTTAACAAGCACCGTCTTTTTGTTGTTGAGACAGACCCAATAATACATGTGCAAATCGTGTAGTAAAAATGAGCTTCCCCTTTCGAATGAAAGATGCAGATTAGATAACCCCGAAAAATCATCCGTAGTCTTCACAGGGAAGATTTTTTTCGGTTTTTAGTGGAAGTGATTTTATCTGTGGAATGTAATTAAAGGTGCGTTTCGTTTGTCGCTCCTTGTGGCCTAAATGTATTACAGAAATGCGTTAAAACAATTGCAAACGACCGGGTATGTGACCAAGATAATGTACTTTGTATTGTATTCATTATATTGAGCTAACTGTGGGCGCGGGCGTAGTCAACTTCGTTTAAGGAAATGCCCAAGTGCCTTTATTCAACTGTTACCTATTTAGTAAGTCATCCTTTTGACCTTGTAACCAATTAATTTTCAAACCGGCGTTTGACAATACAAGCAAAACGATGTATCATGTTTATAAGGTATCATGTAATCATAAAATGTTAAATGATTTAAATATATATCGTTTCTCGTTCATCACTAGAGTCTGTTGGTAGAACATTACCGTAGTTACGGATTACGAAATTACTTTTAATGTTGTTAAGTACTTAATCATTCGTTACATACTCCGCATATTTTTCCGCAAAACATACAGCGGTGGTTGAAAGAGTTATGACAAAAAGAACTTCCGTTTGAAGTTTATAAAAATGCTATCAAAATCTGACATTAACAATTCACCATATGCTCGAAGTAGTCCAAATAACCCAAAAAGGGGCTGTACGCATTGTCCACTGAATGGGTTTAATTTGAAAGGTCAGTTTAATGGCTTTCATTGGCGATATTGGTCGCTCATGGCGGTACAACACTAATCCCTTTTGTGGCCAATTATAGCCCCGGCACCGTATAGGGGCTCCGGACGTTGGACTCTGGGCCACCTGTATGTTAAGGTTGACCTTCAAAGCTGCAGCTTCGTGCTTCTCATTGACAGCGATAACTTTTGCATTTAGATATCTGCACAAGATTTGGAGACCAACACACGGTTTCACAAAGCGTGCTCGTTTTGAGGTTCGGGGTACCAGTTAAGGTGCTGAATGCTATCAGAAATAAATATGTGTTAGTTTGAACTACTGCGCATGGTTTGAGTGACAGCAAACTTAATGAAACAGACTCTGACTATTTAATCAAAATGATGGACAATTTTCAAAATATTTGCATGAAAGAAAAATGTTCAATGCGGCTACGACACGACGGTCGACTGCACAGTTGCGCTATTTATCATGCTTGCGTAATGAAGATATATGTTAATTCATTCATAATAGAAATCTAATTGACTCGTCAGGGAAAAATTAACCATCATTTTTGCATAAGATTTAACTTGGCTTGTACAAACACTGGTATTTATTTGAAGTTTGCAATTGCTCTTTTAAAGTAGTTTCTTTATCTTAAAATAAACCGTATTAAAATGCGTTATTTTTCAATAAAATAGTAAAGCAAAACCGGTAATTATATAAGTTATATAATTATCATGATAAGGTGGGAATATGGGAAACAACCTATAATATCTCCATTTTGACCATGAATGGTCGACACTGTACTTTTGAATTGCGTTATTTAGGATTGATGAAGATTTTTTTCAACAGGACTACAATGCATGCTATGGTATTAAATAAGAATCAGTGAAAAAAACCTGAACCAAATGGTTTTAACGCGTGCCACTCTGTCGACGCAAGGTTTCTAAACATTATTTTTTGTCCCTTTAAGCCTTAGATAACCAACCTGTCCCTTTGACTTGTACAACGTTGTTATCTAGAACAATATAAAAACTGCGTGTTTATTTGCCTTTGATATTAGAGATAGACGGACCGAGGGTTCGCTATCACTATCAGAGAACGAAGGGGCATTTTAGTTGAAGATGGTTCTATCTACTTCCTATTTTGGAATCATAATATTTTCCTCGTATCAGACCGATATCATATTGATGACATAGATATGGGAGAGATATCGTTGCCTATCCTAAGAAATAGAGGAGGTGATATATTACGCAATAAGCCGTTTTGGCACTAATCTTAAATCAAATATGAATATAATAAATCAATAAATAAAATTCAGGCATGGTTATGGATGTCTGCTGCCAATGTACATATAGAAATAGAAGCCACATGCAGTCATTGTTTAAAACTTAACTACTGTTATGGTTTGCTCCCGGTGATATAAAACAGTAAATGTGCTAACGTGATTAAACCCTTTGTACACAGTGCAGAATCTGACGGTATTTGACCTTATGATTAATCATAAAATAAATAAATCGCAACAGTAATAATAAATTTGATAATGAATGCGAAAATTATGTTCGTGCTGATACAAATAATGCAAAGTTATTGCTTATCTAAACATGTTTGATATTTATTTGTTAATGTTTTGAAACAAAAGAAAACATGGCGACAGTTGATTGTATTTTTGCAAATATAAATGTCCGCTTAGAGGTCTAATAATAGTTTCTCTTCGTTCTGATCCGGTACAATTAACCTTTAGTGATAATAACTGATGATCGTTGTGGTGGTGGTGGTGGTGGTGGTGGTGGTGGCGGTAATGATGATGATGATGATGATGATGATGATGATGATGATGATGATGATGATGATGTTGATAATAATGAAAGCAAGCCGTTTAATGTTAAGTGCCCGGAGCCATAGTTAAATAAACATGACCATATTAACACGAAACAGGACAGGCAGAATTCATTGTTCACACAAAACGCTGTCTCATAACGCAAACATCTTCTGCGTGAAAAACCTCAACATATTAAATAGAGAGAAATGATGTACATGGACAAAGGAAATGTGCCTACCCTTCGCTACAATATGACACCCATGTATGATGGTCCCCTCCTCTCTGCTTCATGAACTCGAATAGAACCCTGACACGTGGAGAAGACAGAATTCTTGCACGTGACACCACGTGAATATGCACATGGCAAGCACTGTAGTCCACAATGTTATTATGTAGTGTCAATCGCGATTTTCAATAAGTGTCATCAGTTGCTTATACGTATATTATATTTTCTCTCACATAGCTATTATAATAACACACACTGGTACAAAATAAATAAGTCCCTTGAAATAAAATGAAGTGTATAAACCGGTTTATTTAAAATATGTCTTTTAAATATTTAATCACAACCGCATTCCGATGCCGCTCATTTAATAATAACGTCGCACGTATTTGTAAGTGTGAAGTGTCGAAAAGCGTTAAATAAATGACCTGTAATAACAGTGACACTAATTTCATTATCAGATTTTATCCCAATGAACTATCCGCGTATCATAGCCGCACTACAACAAATAGTTCGATGATCACTTGCCGGCTCGTTATAAATACGATGCGTTCAATAGTTGAACCGTTCGTCAGAGGTGCCGGGAGTTCAGTATGACACCCGGGTTGATTCGTGGTTAAGGAGCAGGCCCTACCATGGACGCCACCAGCGTATCATGTGCACTTAGATTATATTCTTTATGAACACATTAATCCAGGCACACAAGCCAAAGCGACGCGAATGCAATGGAGAAAGATATAAAGAGTTTAACACTGAAACACGGCAGTAGAATGCAGATAAAACCCTCACTAGCCAAACTTATGTATAGAACGTGCATGCGACACTACCTTGTATGCAAAAATGCGCTGCATTTATAGTGTTAATCTGTTTTGTATTTATTCTTAACTCAGCGTAATAAATACCGAATTCCTTAACTGCAGTGCATCCAGAATGTTTATCCATCCTTATAGAGGCAAAAAATATGTAAAATGGTGAATTAAACAAGCTGTCTTGTTTTCCTGCCGTTCTGCATTTCTTATCTCATCTGTTAGTTTACAATAGAAGCAAGCAAATTGCGCAAGTTTTCACAAAACCTGTTTTACAAATGAAAAGCCTACTACTAGTATTAGCGACCAGATACCGTACATGTATAAGAAGTTTTATTGAAAATAAATTATGAATGGAAAATCTCTGCAAATATTTGAACAGTATCACCTAGCTTGTTTTACCCCCGAAAGTACAGAAGTTATGATGATTAAAAAGTGCAGGCATAAAATTTAATTTATTCTGCCTCATGGTGGGACTGTGGATCGGAGGAATATGTAAAATCCCGGCTCTATTTGGCTGCCGTCCATAGCATAGGAATAGAAACAGAGGATTAGTTGCATGTGTCGATTGATGGTAATGAGTAAAACGCTGCGCTAACCGAAATAGCAGTCGTTACGAGTGAAATCAACACATCGAGTGCGTACTTCGACAGACTCACTAGTAACCTACAGCAGTCGAAAGGTGTCAAACATTTCTCAAAGCCGTCGACACAACGAAAACATTAGTTAAAACAAAGTGGCGTAAACATTACCGTTTTAGACGTAGAAAACATATGGATGTAATGATGAAAAATGCAACATTCGTTAAATCATTTTCGCCGACATCCTCTATGAAGTTTTGGTTGCCAAAACGTTAATTAATGGGATTTAAAAGTGATTGTGTTTAATGCCTTGTTTAAAATAATCTATTTTCAGCAACTAATTATGCATCATTCCTCCTCTATATGATTCACTAATAACGACGCAACGGGTATTCTTCAATGAGTAAAATTTCTGAATTTGTGGTGTGAAGTTTTTACCTCATTTATCATAAAGGAATTCCTGATTCAAAACTGTAGCCATTTTAAAGCCAACGGGTGCAGACGCATAGTATGAAAGTTACGCGTAATAAATATGAATGAGATTTTATTAACACTACCTTTCATAATATACAAAAAAGTTGACAGCTTGGCCACTCCATTTAACAACCTTTGGGAAGAAACACATATAAGCCATGATATGCGAATAAAACATATCGCCAAATACTTATACTATTGTAAAAGCAAACGGATATTATACCGTAGATTCTGTTTGATATTGCAAAAGGTGTGTTTAAAAATTGATATGAAATGAAATGTATTTTATATGCAAATAAACACAACCACAGATTTGTATTTGATAATAAAATGTGCAAAATCACCAAAAAGCAAAACCAAACACTTAAAACGAGCCTGTACTTTTAACAAAAATTAAATATGACTAGTCAATTTTGATGACAACTATCAAACCTAAATTTTATGAGTGCATTGACTCAAAACGCTAAAAGTATAAAACTGTATGACAAAAAAATCAAACGTTTTCTGTTCTATGACTGTGCTACTGGCTTACTTGACTCATTGAGTCACTGTCTTCCCACATACTAAGTCATATAACAACAAAAACAACTGTTAGTCATGGTTCACATAAAACATTACTATGCCACTATACGCACAGTTAAAAACCAAAGTTTGGAGGTTGTTTTATTATTTATACAACATAAGCCTCTATTTTCGTAAACCGTTAAACTTTGCTTCGGAAACAAATGTTTTACAGAAACATAAATTCTTAATGATTTTATTTTTTCATGAAAAAGAATATGATTTGTATGATAAGAAAGTTAATTAAGACATTTAACCACACGTAAACGATAACAGTTCAACGTTTATGAACAGCTTTGGCAGCACTATACACCACCAACAACAACCACCAACATTCTACTAACAATAACACAGTACGAACCACAGTGTTACGAACAGACAAAAACCAGACATCATATTGTTTGATCCAATCGCATTATGTTGTTACATGTACTTACTGGATCTCAACACTCGGTCAATATTGTTTTAACTTTTTGAGCGATAAGAACCTTGGGCCAGTAGATAACATCACTATTCACTTCCGTAACGTCGTTTAAAGTGCGTTTAAAGGGCCAGACAGTGTATTTGTTTAAATCTCTTGTTCGTATTTTTTCATTAAAACCCAACATAGAAAGTGTAAAAGTCTCCTATTTGCGACAAAACAACGCATTAATTAATGTCAACACATTTAAATAGTTTTTTAAAAGTGTTCCAATTTTATTGTTTAAGTTGATTGCATTTAACATTTCATATTTGACGGTGCTTTCAAAATGTTACGGCGTACATACCAACTATATCGTAGCAATATAATAAATCTATATATGCTAAAACAATAAGTAGGTAATTTTAAACACAAGATCAGCAGCGTTAAAAGCCTATAATATTGCCATATTTTTCGTGGTTATCAGTACACACATCAAACAGCCCAGCCGGTGCAAAGGTGCACCAGAACAAAGTGCTACATCTGTATTTGTCGACCTCTAACTCCGTACAACAACATTTGAACAACGTTACGTATCTGATGCTGCAAGATACCTTGTTAACGCTTACCGGTTTCACGGTTTGACATTATGTTGTCTTTTCTGTTGGCGGATTTTACATTATGCGGTGTCCGTCTGCAGACGAAATGTTTGTAGTTGCAGTATCAGTATCTAAATATTGTTCTTTTCGTATAAAAACTGCGTCTGCGCTTGCAGCTTGATAATATCTTAAACGTTTATATGGCCGCTTTTATACGGTGACCACAGTTGACAAAATGGGAATCTGGCGCAGTTGGGCCATTTTACAAATTTAAAAAAAGTTTGATGTTTTACAACATTGAATGACTTAAAAGGTTGTAATGTAAAAATTGTCTTAAACTGTTTAACGTTTTGCGGAGTAGGCTAGAATGTTAATTGATGAATACAATTATAGGGTACTGTAGGCATGTTACGATGCTCAAACTATAATGTTTAACTGATATAGAAAATGTGCATTTAAATGTAATAAAATACTTTTATTTTAGACGTGGAGACATTTTATAACTACAAACAAATAAACTGCACAACTGGCGACGCTGCTGTAAATCACTTCTCCTACGCATTATTATGCAAAATAACCCAAACTACATAGAGTGTTTGATATGCCTATAGAATAGAATCCCGGTCATAAATAAGAAACTTTGTGGTTCCATTTTTTTGTTAGTTAACATAAGGATTTGCTCAGTATTCGTACATAAATAAATGTAAATGTTGGTAGATACCATCGCAGTCACTATATTACACTTTTATGGAGTTTATGACGTTTACCGTTCACAAATTTAGCTCCCGGGTATTTTTCAAAATCAAAATTATGTTTTTGTTTTAAATTTAAAAATAAATTGAATGTCAAATTGCAGTTTTTAGCGATGTAATGGTCTAAGCCAACCTCTTTAATAACCCATTTCAACAAACATGTTAACATCAAAATGTGAAAAAATATATAAAAGTCACAGCGGTTTTGTTTACAAAACTTTTTAAAGTACCACCAAATCATGATATGTTAGTTGTCGCAATAGGAAAGTGGCATTTAAAATTCGGTTTATGGGGTCTCACTACTACACGGAACAAAACATGCGAACGCCAGAATCACGCGGGGCTTCTCTGACATTCGGTGAATCAGATCAGAGAGACATAGATGTTATTAGGAGCGGGGCATGCAATGTAGAGGTGAAGGAGGGGCGTCACGTGCATCGTGGTGACACGGGTGTTTACTGTAAGGAGTGGAACATGAAAACAGAGGCAAAGGAAGTGAAGGAAGGGCGTCACGTGCAAAATAGAAACGTAGGTGATAACAGAAGCCAAACAAGAAATCAGAGCTGACGTAGAGGTGGCACGTGCTCGAGAAACTGTCGTTATTCCATTACAATCAGACGCGGGTGTCAACTCCGCATTTCCCGAATGTTTACGTCTGTTCCCAAATCATTTTTGACTTGTTTTGAGTCAAAAACTTATTTCTTTGAAACAAAACCTTCTTGCTTGACAAAATGATATATCGCCCGGTGCCAGCGCGTCACAGGTTTAGAAAACAGACATGCATGTGACAATAAATTGACAACGCAAAAGCCCATTAGAGAACCTCGGGGTCTGAAGGTGTCGTGTGCATTAGCCAAACGTCTTCGAGAAGCACTTGAAGAGGCCTTAACTGTCTGAATTTGAAACAAAACTAAAGTGACAATAGATAAGACGAATCGGGGTTACGATGACCGAATAGAGTTACTACAGCGAACAGAATACTAGACAATGTCAAGAACAGTTTGCTCGAACCTTATTTGCGAAATCTAACACAATTAAGGTTATCGTTTTGGACTTTTAGTATCCGTTTAGGAACACGCTAACAATGTGTAGTAAAAAACATTATAAGTGTCGTTTTAGATTAAAGGAGCTCGTATACTTTACGATTTCCTCAAAACGTTTAACTTGAATATAAGTAAGCTAATCTAATATAAGTACCCTTTTGTAGTACTAGTAGTTAGGAAAATGTCGTTTTAGATTAAAAGAGCACATACACTTCATCAAAACCGTGCTCAGCTAATTTTGGCATTTTAATTTATAAGTGATTTGATTCCCTTTGAGGGAGTCAACCCACCTGGCCGCGTTCTATTGTATCTATGGAAATCACAATAGGTGAAAACTACTTTTTCGTCGTTGTAATAAAGAACTGAGCAAGTTGATTACTTCTTTTATGTTTTTATCTTAATTTGCTTAGTTTACCATTCACTGCTTGATATATTACCGAAATATACGGGGCTTATCTATAACTTCACTTTTTAACATGTCATTATGTTGAAAAATGAAAAATTAAATCTCAGATCTAACACAAATAAAACACAGCCGAACAAAATATGCGACTAATAATTACATGTTAAGTCTTGAGTAACACGTGTGATGTTGAGATTGGGACCTTCCAGTAGTTCAAGCAATCGAATCAATCGTACATTCTTGTTAAAAGTAAATACGGTTGGTTGTCGTTTTAGCACTTGTTTACATCAGATTAAAAGGGGAATATATATTTATACAAGGGACACTATAAATACATACAATGTACATATCACATATCACATTACATTGTTTCACTGACTATTGTTATTGACAAGTTTAGTGCGATAGCCGTCTATTGATGTTAATATCACGATAATGTAATTATAATTATAGTTCAAAAATGATTTATATCTATTATATATAGAGAAACATCTAAAAATATATAGTAACTTCGCCAGACCAGCGTCACTTGTTATAGACATTAAAATGTGTTCGAGAATATTTCTATTTGTGTCCTAAGTTCACATTTGTAACCACAACAACAAACATAATTTCTAGACACACAGTGCGCTGGCAACAAATAACTTACAATAAAGTGCTTAAAGTTATATTACCGTTGAACGAGAGCATTTAACCATACACCTTAGTTTTCATTAAATTTCACCTAAATCATAAGTATATCCTCATAAATGATAAACGGCAATATGATTTAGACCTGGTTTCAT
>Ga0224511_10003982_pt1 | contig 10956 bp, 6 predicted proteins | sample SF_May12_sed_USG_2_FD_169988 | JGI IMG/M metagenome (GOLD analysis project Ga0224511, IMG submission 169988) | Sediment microbial communities from San Francisco Bay, California, United States - SF_May12_sed_USGS_8_1 | ecosystem: Environmental > Aquatic > Marine > Sediment | place: USA...
CAATATTGTTTAAACAGTAAATGTACTGATTCCTTTAACTTTTAAACCTAACTTGAAAGTGAGTTTAAAAGACAATATGAAGTAAACTAGTATTACTTGTTAACCAATAGCTCAGAATCCATTGAACATTCCGTGTCTAATAATAATTTTATTCAACAAACACTAGGCATCAGTCTTTAACGCTCCTAAATGCAGTTAAACAGATCAAACGACATCTTTTGTAGTCACCGAAACATAGAAATAGCAATTTACTAGTAAAAACTGTGTTCTCAGTACTCTGTTTAGAATAAGGGTCAACTGGTGGTAAAAGTGGCTTAAGTAACTTGCTTTTTCTTTTTATTTATCAATAAAAGATCATTTAACAACAATTTGTGATGTAAGAGCTGTAGGAAATAACAATGTTGTAAACACTTTATAACAGTAACAATATATTTTCAATGGAAGTGACACACAATAAAATCCGGATTTGTCTGCTGCTTATCAAGATAATCCAAAATTTCAAAGTCATTGAGCTACCTCTAAATATTGTTCAATGGAACTTATATTTGGCCAAATATGTTTTTTACACAATGGAACACAATTAGAGGGTGAGAAGTGTAAATTTCAAAAGTTGCAAAATAAGGACCACCCTATGGTTGGTTTTGCGTAAGAGGCTGAAGCTAAGGTGTTAAGTTAATTAAACCTTCAACACCAATTAAAATTCAATCTACACAAAGAATGGTCATATGTTTTTGTCTGCTTCACATAAGCATGTGAAGCAGACAAAAACATATGACCATTCTTTGACATCCATTAACTTGCCAGGATAATTGTATAATTAGTAGCAGAGGAAATCTACATCATTATCCATAACTGAAGGGGTTCCTTTCAGTGTAAACTGTTTACAGTTAGTAAGGTACCGATTTTCATCATCATCATTATGCATACATTTTTGTGGTGACAAATAAGGTGACGTTTATTTATTGTCTATGTAATAATCACCAATAATATCTCTTGACGACAATTGCAATCATTAGATAAATAATTTTTGTTCTTGACTTCACTATTTTGGTTCGATGTGTGTGCGTGCATTTGTCCGTCAGTGCTTTTCTTGCTCTTGACTTTATAATGAGTTAACAGATTTTCGAATTTCTTGTAAACGTTGATGAGACGAAGTGTCACGCGCAAGAATCATTCAGATACCTCAAACAGTGTGTTAAAACATCAAGGTCAAATTTCACCATAAGCTTTGTCCGAAGTCTTATTTCATTTGAAACGAAATTTGGGTAAAAATAAACCTGAATGTTTGCACGATGCTTGTTCACCACATTGAGTACGAATGTTGATCAGAACAGTAGAAAACAACTTCCTGAATATTATAACATATATGTTTTCAGATACAGCAACAGCAACAACAACAACAACAACAACAACATATACGACGACAACGGGTACTACATATTGGACCGCGCCAAGCACTGGTATACAATATCTTTCTGTTTAGTTCTTAGATGGTAGTGTTAAAGATTCGTAATTATCATAATCAAATCGTTGTCGCTGTCTTATACACTCAACAAAACAAGAAAGTATACACTATTATACTGTGTGTTTTGTCTTGTTATTTGTTGTATTGAACCATTACACACCATCACTAGCATACTTAAAGTTTTATGTTCTACATCCCTCAGGTGTTTTTGGATATGTATGAGTTTGCAAACAAAGGAAAGTAAAACCCCTGTCAAACCAGAGTGGCGTCCTTACAGCGTTCCCACAGCGTTTACCAAAAATTGAAGAACGCCGAGGTGCGCGCTGTGCAAACGCCAGCAACGCCGTGCAAACGCTCTGCAAACACTATATGCAATCGCCTAGCATGCTCAAAAGAAACGCCGCGACTTGGCGTTTCCACAGCGTGCTAGACAGCAAGCTGTGGCAACGCTGTGGCAACGCTGTGGGTTTTCTAGAGCGCCGTGGGCGCGTTGTGGGCGCGCCGCGTGCACGCTGTTAAGACGCCGTGTAAACTCTGCATTTGGAGTGGGCGTTTGCAATGCATATTAGTAATAATACAAAGAATCATAAAATGTTTTAAAATATATAAAGTATTTATTATAGTAAATTCAAATTGTTTGAGTTTCATTTAAACTATCAAAACTTAGAGCTTGACCATTGTTTGTCTTTCATTTCAATAATAAGTTGTTTAACAAAAATAAATCTCAACTAAAACACATCTTTATAAAAGCTATTCAATGTGCACTACTTAGTATATGTGTGTAACTACATATGTTGCAAGTCCTGCGTGACTTTAAATACTTAAACAACTGTTTAATCCTATGACGGATTGCACCGTGTGCGCGCCGTGCGCTTTGTCGCTTCCGTCTGTCCATCCGTCCGTCATTCGGTCCGACGGTCCGTCTGTCTTTATTATCGTGTCCGCTCTATAAATCCTATACCAATTGAAGACTTTTCTACAAACTTGACTGAAATGCTCACCTCAACAAAGGGGATGTACTGAACCTAATGTTGTCCATGGGTCAGCTCAAGGTCGAGGTCACAATTGAAGGTCAAATATCAAACATTCAAATATTAGACATTATGTCGTGTCCGCTCTGTATGTCCTACACTAATTGAAAGATTTTCTTTAATCTTGGCTCAAATGTTACTCTCAACAAGGGGATGTGCAGAATTCATGTTAATACCCTTTTCCCGGCTTTAGGTCAAGGTCACACCTGGAGTTCAAACATTCTAACATGTATTTGAATATTTCCGAAACTAGAAAAAGTATTTGCTTAAAACTTTAAATATACATGTATATGAAGTGTAACAATTAGGATATGCAGGTCAAGTTTCATAACTCTGAATGGCATTTTGACAAAGTTATGCCCCTTTTTGAGTCTTTAAATTTACATACAATCAAATATTAGACAATATGTCGTGTCCGCTTTATAAATTCTATACTTAATGAGGAATTTTCTTCAAACTTTACTCAAATGTTCAACTTAACAATGTTATGTGTAGAACCCATGTTATCTTTGTGCCGCTTAAGGTCAAGGTCACACTTGAAGGTCAATATTGACTTTTCCGCTCTATAAATCCTAAACTAATGGAAGAATTTTCTTCAAATTTTACTCAAATGTTCAACTCACCAAGGTAATATGCAGAACCCATGTTACCTTTGTACCGGCTTATGGTCAAGGTCAAACTTGAAGGTCAAAATTGACATAAAAATGTTCTTAAATTTTGATATGTACTTGAATATTTCTGAAACTAGCACAGGTATTTGCTTGAAGCTTAAAAGACATATGACGTATGACAAATAAGATATGCAGGTCAAGTTTCATAACTCTGTATTGCATTTTGACATAGTTATGCCCCTTCTAAGTCTTTTAATTTACTTACAATCAAAACTAGACAATATGCCAGGTCCGCTCTATAAATTCTATACTAATGAAAGGATTTGCTTTAAACTTGACTAAAATGTTCACCCCAACTGGGCAATGTGCAGAACCCATCTTACCCTTGTACCATTTTTGTCAAGAACATTGATGGGGGTATGAATCGCATTCAGCGATAGTTCTAGTGACTTAAGAGTTAAAAATAAGCCTTTGTATATTTTAATGGATATACAATTTTATTTTATTTTTAAACGCAGGAAACATGTGTTCATCCAATTCACCATATCGCACGAAACAGCTTTCAGAGAGGTAGTCACCCAAACTAGGCTAGTTCTACACCGTCCCGGCACTATAATACATAAGCACACATTAATAAATTACTAACTACAATAAGAAAATATGTTATGAAAAAAGTTATGTTGTGCCAATTGCCAAGTGCCAAATTTTGCGCTAGATACATAAAATTGCTAACTACTTTGTAAACACGGCGATAACTATGTTGATCTAAATTTAAAGAGACTAGAATTAATTACTAAGAATTTATTTCCTGCAAAATATATTTTACAGTTTGTAATATACATTGAAGAGATGTTCAAAAAAAGAATTTTGTAAACAATGAAGACATGTCAATTTTAAGGGCACCATGACAAAATGACCAGTAAAACATTGTAAAACATTCTTTTATTGTCTGTTTATGAATGAAGACATTCCTGATTTTTTATTTATATATTTATAAGTAAAGTTCACATACAATTCTCTTCGTCTTATAAAAATAGTTAAGTCATATGAAGGTATAACAAAAATATAACACCACAGACATTTACAACATTCTTTCTTTGAACATCTCTTCAGTGTATAATAAATACTCACTAAGAGCACCCCCAAGTTGACTTGCGAACAATATCGAGTCGATAACCAAAAACATGAACGAGTAAATTACGTGAAGTATAAAGAATAAACAGTTTATAATGCCATAAGGGGCACAATTAAAAGTTAAAATCAGATAAACAATTTTCGTTACATAAACATAGAATTAATAAAATGCTGAATGGTGTTGTAAATGTCTACCGAGTTATTGTTAGTTAATAAGTAAAAACAAGTGTAACAATGAAAATTATAATTATCACATAACTGCGATATTTTACACCTGTTGCTGGATTTTTTAATGACTATGATGTAATTACCTAAAAACTAAGCATCGAAACACTTACATGTGCGTATTTTGTTTCAGTTACAACACATGTACCTTGTGGCGGTTCATATTACGGATGGACTGGAACAATAACATCGCCAAACTACCCAAATAATTATGTAGACTACCTGAATTGTGTGTATTATATGGAGGTGCCATATGGTTACCAAATATGTGTACACATTGAAGATATTGTATTGGAGTCTTGCTGTGATCATTTATCAATCCAAAACAATACTGCGTATGTACACGATAGAGTTATATAATCCCACATAATATTAAAATATAAAATGTTGAAGGCATTGTACATATTATGTTTGATGAAACATACATTTAAAGAAGTATTGTTTCAACATGTGTCGATAATAAATGTAAACCTGCAATAGTAAAAAAAACGATATAATATACTTGTAGAAACATCGTCAAAATTATAAACTTATGGATATCATAAAAAGTAATAAGAAGATGTCAATGTTTACAAATAATAACACACAAAAAAAATCAAATCTGCATTGAGTTATAACACAAATAAAGTTCAACGACATCAAAAAATGAACCTATGTGTTTGTTTGTTTTTTCTTTCAGTTGGTCAATTGGGGATGAAGCCTGTTATGCCGCGAATCGCATAGAAGCACTTTTCACCACGGACCATTCAGTAACCGGACAGGGCTTTAACATTACGTTTTATGCATACACGGGCTCAACTACAGGTACTGGTTAAACTGTGAACTTTCAGTATTTTATACTATATACAAGTAAGACTTAAAATAGTTAATTTTTTATGTCTGTTGCGTCTTTGTATATTCCGTGTTTTGTGATGTTCTGTGTGTTTTTGTACGGGCCATTTTGTCATGGTGTCCATAATCTTGACTTGTCCACATTGTTTACAACATTTTTTCTTTGAACATCTCTTCCATTTATATTGGCAATATCCTCTATTTTACACAACTGCTATATCAAGGGATTGGTGCAAAACTTGTGTTACAATCTCATTTTATATAAGAAGTTACAATTGTTTTGCACTAAGCCATCGATATATTGTTTTTAACTGTGGAACATGTGGATTCTCCAAACCACATAATTTTTTTAATGGACCATGTTTGGCGATGAAACAGTTAAATAACTTCTTTCCTGCAATTACGTTCTGGATTTGTATCTGCAGCATCTAGGTTCACCATTAAAGACGCTATCCACGTGTCGTGTGACGAGTCAGGCTGGGATATCCAGGTGGACATGGCAACGCTACGACAGGCAGACCCCGGGGCTCGTTCCTCTGACATATTCCTTGGAGAGAATACCTGCACCGGCATAGAACGGCAGGGCGTGCTCTACTTCCGACAGGGCTTACGGGAATGCCACTCTTCAGAAGTGGTATATAACAAAACAATACATCCTACATGTTCATACCTGAAACCTTTTCTTTCTAATACCAACTTCAGTTTTACAAATGAATAACTAATTGTAGAAATGATATTCTCTAAGACCACAATTACAACTGTTATTTTGCTAATTTAAAAATGAACAATACACTTATATGAAACCGTGTACCTTTCAAGTTGCAAACATAGTTCCTTTATCTATATGTTTGCATGACATTATAGACTTTTTAACTTAAAATACATTTATTTACATTTACTTTTATTGCACATGCAGTCAACAATTTCGATAAACTGATTAATAATCAGGATTCTAACCATCGACACTCAGTGTTCAAAATAAAAGTTTTCTTGCACTATACCCATTTCACCACCGCTGCGTTGCCTCTGTCAATGACAAAAAGTTTAGATGGTAAATCAATATTTGTACACATTAAAGTTTAATTGAGTGTTAATCAGTTCTATCAGTGATTATGATTGATCGGCCTTCAGCTCACCTCAGAAATTCAGTAAACTTAAATATCTGCACCATCGATATCCTCGCTGACCCAATTTTGACCAACTGAATGGATGATCATAAGGGCGTTACCAACCATCGTTGTTAAAAGGTTTCAGTTGCTTGTTTACGTAGGTCACGGAGTTAGAAAAGCAATTTTAGAAAAATGTTATAATAAATCTAATTTTATTTGAAACCAATGTTTGTTCAATTGATGGCCCGGGTCAAACATGTATGAGCCTGCTATAGGGGCCACAAATGGCCATTGAAATATTTCGAACAATCTAAACCGATCTTGCTGCTTAATATGTTTGTCCTTTAAAGATACCCTAATAATTTGATATAAGTCTCAATGACTATGTAAAAATGTAAAATATAATGTATTGTATTTGTTTGATATGTAAAATGAAGTTGTTTAACCATATAATATATCTTCATATTGCATATTTTTCTACAAATGAATAGTGGTTTTAAACTCTTACTTGTTTTCATGAGTTAAATTGACACGTTAATTCAAAGTTTCGGTGGACATGTTATGTTGGAAGACACATTTAGCGAGACTGTCAAAATAACGCCTTTACATCAACAGGTTAGCCTCGGTTCTCTCGTGTACTCCAACCAGCTCGTGTACGCCGAGCGCGACCCTGTCTTCTCCTTCATCATCCGCCACTACAATTGGACGGTCGGAGTCGAATGTGATGTTGCAAGAAATGAAACCGCACTTGGTAGGACAAACAGTTATTGCACTGTGATGTGTGATATGTCGTCGTTTTTTAATGTTTCACATGAGTTTAACAATAGCTATTCGCACATGAGTTAAGGCAAATATATTTTAATATTTTTTTTTCAAAACAAGATGATACCCTAAATAAAAAATACATAATTAAATGAACAAACACATCATTTGGGCTGATTAGGTGTTGCCAAACGGTTTCGTTTAACTACTTAATAAGGCAAAACAAGCAACAATAGTAACTATATATACGCATCGTATAAACGTCGTTCTTGTACTATTCTACGTTATCATTTACCCAGGCCACATCAGCCACAACAACCACCCCTCGACCTCCGCTCCTGTTACCGGGACCAGCCACTACACCGTCAACATGACCTTCTTCCTCGACCCAAACTTCATGCAGCCGGTTTCCGGGAGTCCCCTACACGTGCCAGTGGGAACGGACGTCTACGTGAAGGTGTTTACGACTACAAGCGACTGGTCTGTAAAGATGCGTCTTCATTCTTGCTTTACAACTCCAGCAACATCCGGAGACCAGAGCCTCAAATACTTCCTGATCAGAGACGGGTATAGTGTTTGCTTAACAATACGTTTTATATGCTCCCCGAAGGGAGAGCATATAGTCGCCGTTTTGTCCGTCCGTATGTCTGTCCGTCTACGTCTTGTCCGGTACATTACTTCAAAACTACAAGAGCTATCAACAAGAAACTTAGTAGATAGATAGATCATATTGAGTTGAAGTGACGGGCTTCAGAACCGTATCTTTGACTTGCCAAATTGGAGTGTAAGAAACGCTAGAAGTCCAGAGAATCAAAAACATGACTCTATGCTTCAAAACTTTCGAGTTATTTCCCTTCGTTATTTGTCTTACTTGTTTTTGTCCACAACAGTATGAGAACTATTTACTTGGAACTTTACATAATAGTGTTTTGCCAAACTTGGTCAACACTTATGAACAACTACTACTCTGTCTCCAAAACCTATTCGGGGAGCATCACCCGGTTCGACCAGCTCTTGTTTACATTGTTTACAGATATACTGTTAATAAAACCAATCTATATTTTACTATTATTACGTCTCCGTTGTAAGTACGAGGTTGACTCTATAAGATAGAGGTCTACTAACAATATATATTTTAATAATGTACACAGTCAGTGTTGTTTCGTGCACACTTTTTAAAAACAAATGAACCTTTTAGTTGCATTGATGATGAACCACTTTGAAAGACATATTTTGTCTACCTTGCTTGTTGCAGCTTACATTTGCAAATTATTAACAAATACAATATTTATTATATTCCGACTATCTTTACTAATTATAAACAACTTTCTTCAATGTTTTACCCAGTTGTGGTTCAATCAATAAATGACAAAATATAAAAACATTTTTTAAACGTTAGTAGAAACTAAAAAATACACATTTACCTTTTCATACATGTATGCTAATGTTCTACTCTATACCCTCCCGATCTACAGCCATTTAACCATTGTATGCAGCCAACTTTAAAGTTCCTCAAAAATGACAAAATGTGAGATCTTGAACCACCAAAACAACAAAAATTAACAATTTATAATCGAAATGTGTTTCAGCTTTTTTTTAAACAAATTTTACTTAAAACACAGAAAAAACACAATGTGTATATGCTATTGGATACGTAACATTTAATTTATATTTTATTTAACAATGAGACCCCCTTCATTAATTTTGATCAGTATTTATAAAATTTATAAACCACATCTGGGCCGCAACGTATATGTCCAGCTTTTAAGTAATCATCTAACATGTTCATACCCAAACGACATTTTTTTAAACAAGTACTATTACAAATAATGTAAATAATAAATAAATGTATTTAATCACGTTTGTTCAGTGCTGCAAATAACAACAAACTTTAAATAAACGCATACCGTATACTATTGAACTTTGACTTGCATATGTATTCCATTTTTGTACACAAAACAGATTAATAGTTTAAAGCCCCCGGAGCTCATTTTGAGCATAAAAATGCGGAATTAACTAAAGTATAAAAAAAAATAACTGGGTGATTAAGCATAAATGTTAGGTGTCGTGTGCGTGTTTTGAAAAATTGACAAACCAGTACATTTCCAATATACCATTTAATATTAACGGTAGCTACAAACCCCAGACTACAGATTTAAACGCCCGCCTTTTGCAATACGCTATGCGGAGATACCGATTGCGCAGGTGCATCTTTAGTTGTCACGAAAAAATAATGATCAAATAAAACCAGTTTACAACTATCTTGATAACAAACAAAAGAGGACCGACATTATAATGTTTTTCGTATAATAAGTACATTTCCTCCAGTAAATATTATTTTATATACGTCCTAATGACGTTAATTGAAAGATGCAATGGCTGAATATGTAATATATAATTATATGCTATTTTACGCAAAATATGCTCTGCTATTTTTCAGATTAAGTTTAACAGCAAAACATGATGTATGTCATTGCAACTTTCAGCTGTGAGGTTGACACCAACACGCACATCATATCGCAGGCGACGCACGAAACGACGTTTGTCTTCCAGGACTTCGAGTACACGTCAGATCACGCCGGCATTGACGTCAGATGCTCCGCCACGTTCTGCGGTTCCTATGACTACTCTGCCCAGTGTTCCCAGTCATGTCATCACGTGGCCAGGCGTGCTGGAGGGGCAGAAGGTGAAGGTTTCGATGCGGAAGCTAATGATGAAAAGGGAGATGAATAATTACTTCACAACGGACTATGACCAAAAATGAACACGAGACAATATACTATATCCGCTACTATGATTTAACGTAATTCTTGCTGTGCGTGTACTTTTTGTGTATGTGAAAGAAATGTTAACTTATGTGTGACTGTGCTTTGGTAAACTGAGAATAATGTTTTTGTCATGTACGCATGTATGTTGGTGTTTAATAAATATTGTATTTTATTCGTAATTATAAATTTTATCTAAATATAATATAAAAATAATTACATTTAATTTTCCATGATAACTTTTGTAACCACATGTTTTAATTGTTAATTCCTGTTTGTGGCAGTTGTGATTAAACTTAATTTTGCATATTACTGATGATATTTAACATGATGTATGATGAATGAATGAGCATATTATATTGAAAATAAATCCAATCACAAAACCAGCTGTTCCTTTATGTATTTATGTAAAGAATATATATATATAAATTTCAGTATATAATGTAATCAATTTATTCAAATAAATAAATATCGACCAAAACTACGTAATCCTTACCATTTGATCATATCGTATTTTACCGTACTTGTCGTTAAAATCATCTCTGACCAAGATACACAGTTTGCATTGCAGTCGTCCTTAACGTTTGTCAAAAATATGGAGCATTGTTATCAACCGAAATAGCCTTTAATTCATCAGAGCACTAGTTTTTTAAAAACATGTCACTCTACTTCAAAAGAAAGTATCGTAAAATGATACATTTTGTTGCAGGTCTTTCCCGAAAAATCACGCTTTTTACAAACAGTAAAGGTGCCATTGTAAATGATTAGTTTATAATTGACATTGGCGTTCACAACCCAATTTGCCATATTTAACAAAACAGACTCGAAGAAAGAGAGATATATGTGACCGCTGTGAAAAATGGTGGTAAATGATTTAGTACAAAACGACAATTGTCCAACACTTATTCAATGCAATTCAAACGCTAGACAAGCAAAGGAAGTTCCCCAATTGATACGCTAGACAAGCAAAGGAAGTTTCTCATTTCATACGCTAGACAAGCAAAGGAAGTTTATCAATTCAAA
>Ga0224511_10003983_pt1 | contig 10955 bp, 4 predicted proteins | sample SF_May12_sed_USG_2_FD_169988 | JGI IMG/M metagenome (GOLD analysis project Ga0224511, IMG submission 169988) | Sediment microbial communities from San Francisco Bay, California, United States - SF_May12_sed_USGS_8_1 | ecosystem: Environmental > Aquatic > Marine > Sediment | place: USA...
ATTAAGATTTCAATAATCTCGCCTGTTGTGAATATTTGTGTATGTTCAACCAGGAAACAGTTTCTCCACAGCAATCATTGATTTTTCTGCTGTTGCCTCGGTGATTTCTGTTCTATGCTTCTATTATATTTGCTACCTTTGCCGTGTAACTCGAATCTGCTTAGTTGATCGTCCATTTTGACCAAAAACCATCCAATCGCATGTTTAAACGAGTCTAATGATGACGGGATTCGCGGTAGCTCACTGGTAGAGCTTCGGGCTGCAATCGCATGAACCCGGGTTCAAACCCTGGTCAAGCGGGCCTCTAATGTAAATGTAAGCCCAGCACATATTTCCTAGCTCACAAACATTTGAAGAGAAGAAGGGCACTTCAAAGCCGGCGTAAACCAGCTAAAAAGAATCAGGGGAAAAGCGAGAGCTTCTTCTCCCCTAAGGTTCCATCTCAATGATTACCACGGGCATGTGCCAGATAAGTCTCAAGAACTCAAGTATACCTAAGCATTTGGTTATCCATTCCGGCCACACGATTACTCTTTTAACTCTATATTATATTGTCTTTTCAGGACTTTCTGAAGGATCTGTGTAATATGCAAATCGGGAGGTTAAAGCTGGACGGCCTTGCCACTCACAGAACTCTAGCTTTAAATATATTGACACTCATCTCCCAGATATTCCCAAATAATGGTATATAATGGTATAGTGGTAATCACTACATACAGTGAGGCCCCGAGGCTATGTTTTCATCAATGAGGTAGCCACAACACACGGATGAACCTATGAGATATGTGTGTTTATAAATATGTAGATAGGGTATAAATAGGTATATGGATTGTTCATTAGACAGCCAATGGCGTCATATAACACCGCCGATCCATCATACCATACTGTTTGGTTTGCGCAATTGCCCACATTCAAGAATACGCAGCAACCGTGAAAGGTCTATTGTTTTCTACTTAAAAAGTGACCGGACTTCTCTTGACATTTTGTTTATCGAGCTTCATAGAATACAATGAATTCTTCCGGCCACAATTGGATTGGTTGCTACCGGAATTACTCAATATCTGATTGGTCTTCATTCGGATTTACTCATTTTTTATTGGCTTATATCAATCGGATGTTCTTGTTGCTAAGTGTTCCTATAGTGATCACAAACCAAACAAGATGGTGGCTTCGTGGATACCAAATCCAATCGCCCACTACTATTTACTGTTAGATCTAAATGGTATTGATTGGTTAGTAAATATTTGAGACCTATCAATGCATCTGTAGTGCTGAACATACACTGTATGATGTTATTCACACATCAAATGGTTGCCCAGTCTATTTCCCAAGTATAACTTCCTCTCAGTGAAATCTATAGCTGGGGCCGTCTGATACCTCTTCACAAAATTCCAATCAATTCGCTATGTAAATTAGCGTCTATGCTACTTCTCAAATGCTTCGAAAATAAACTCTGGTGGCTTTTCTAGAGTTTCCACTAGATCGTGTGCAAACTTCCAATCAGTGCGTAAACATACTGAAATATTCGGGGGCTGAGGACAAATTTATTGCATTTAGAATACATATATACTGGTGAAAAAGCTCTAATACTGAGCTTAGAAATGTTATTCCCATGATTTAATACTATGTTAGCATCTGACCATCATGCAGACATTAGTGAACCGACTATGAAACATGAAACTGTCTGTTTATCCTTGGGTGACCTTGATATTGCTGAAAATGTGACCGAATGATGCACAGCACGGCGCAATGATACAGTCGCAGATATTTCCCACCATCCTCATCACCCAGTTGGCTAGTATGACGAAGTATCTAGCGCACGGTGTGAAACACCAGACGTGTTGACAGGTTATACAAGCAAATGTACAACCCCAGTATAATCCGGCAGCCCAAGTACACAGCATCGTGAGTACATTGTAGCAGCACTTCAAGCCGCCTGTGTAGCAGTTGTGTCCGCATTTCCAGGCGCAGTCGCTAGAGTGAGCTCCATCAGGCTCTCCAATCACATCAGAAAATTGTACCTGCAGCGAAAATTGAAAATGTAAACTAACAGTCTAGCTAAACTAGCTGACCAAAAAGCACTAGTCGTTTATTTAGACATTATTCCGAACTGTTCCAAGATCCTTTTTCCTAATGTGATGTATGCCAAAAACTTACCAACAAACTCTGGTTCAGATTGTTTGGATCACGGTTGACCATATCCAATTCCGCTTCTTCGCCCATTTTTGAAGTTTTTCGAGAGAACTCTCTAACGGAGAAAAAAGTTACTACAATCGGCGGACAAACTGTCTCGATACGAGATGATACTAAATGACAGCGTGAGGGCTATTTTAACAGATACCGACACAAAAGATTATCGATATTTCCATAATCATCTGTTTTTTGAAACAATGTATCTCATGGATCTTTGAATGGAAATTAGTAATGCGTGCATTCAGCCATCCTCCGTTGCCTAGCGGCCTCAGTGGTTGCCATTGTAAACAAATCCATGTTGTGTTGATGTAGCGTAGCTATGGCCGCTTTGCCGACCATGATTATGGTTGTAAAGTAGAAACCAATCGCACTAAAGGCATCTTGAGAACACTAACATAGTAAAATTATGTCCCAGTAAAGCCTGGTCTCCTGGGTACATCTGCCAGATATATAATAGTAGTGCTCAGGCCACTGGATGAATTCAAAGGAATAGTGGTGCAATCGGTCACCCTCCTTGTCGCTAAGTGTTGGCTAGCCTTACTGTCGCTTCCTTTTGGTAGAGTGCTGCAATTTCTTTTCCGTGTGGCATCTTCATAGTTACAGTAAAACTTTCGGGTTAGATACCTCTTTTTTTCTGTCAGCTAAAGCGTGCCATTGAGCACCATGAGCAGGCCAGTATCAATGTTCCACCTATGGGCAAGGCCTTTTCGGACCTACGAATAATGTGAGGAGCTCATACTCATAATGGAGCCTGCCATAGGATTTAAGCCCCGGTTCTTCCATCTGCTAGCCCATCATTGAGCTCTTCCACTATTCCAGAAGTGCAATGCAGAGCCTTAACTAATGAGTTGAAGTAAATGGTGGCTTATAGTGAATATCACAGGGTTTAAAACCACCGCCTCCTAGTTCAAATGCCATTTTTTAATTTTGAAATTAAAAACCCCACCTAGAGTAGCCTGCAGCATGGCACACGCTATGAGCCATCGTGGAAATAAGCCATTGGTGCTAATCAAGCACCTCCTTCTATAAAGCTCCAAGATCAGATTCAAAATGGCGACCCGATTCAATGTTTATAAATGGCTTGTTGTGCTCTGCTATACTGTCACTATGGTTTCATCCTTGGATGAGAAATTTTATAACTTCGATCATTACTGATTGAGGAGATTACAGAACACGCTCACTGATATTGGCATGACAGTAAATTCATGGTAATTAGCCCGCAGGTGATTACTGTAATTCTCCTTACCTTAACACGTACTTTTCATCATTCTACCCGGGGCTTGGCCATCCTATTTGTTGGAGTTCCTAAGTCTGGGGCCTGTTGGAAAGGCTTATCGAATTATGAGAGGAGCTCCTACTAGCAGGCGTTCAGTAGGCGCTTAGAATGACTAAGAATTGAACACCAGATCTTTGGATCTTGACCCAGGCCCTCTAAGCATAGAGCTAGGATAGGATATTTTATTTACATGGATAACTTAATAAGACCAGGGGTCTTTTTTACATTAAGTTCCATGAAAAAACAGCTATCCCTCCCCTGTAAGTGTTATTAGCTTTTGTATTGCATCAAAAGCAGCCCTGGCTGCTCACAATGGCTTTGTGATTTCTAGTTGTCTGTAATGACCTCGCAGGGTGAAAGCCATACTGGCCCTTCTGATGTGTTTGTTCCTTGCCTCGGATTATTTTGGTGCCTCAATCCGTATCTAGTAGGACAAAAGATTGTAAATAAGTGCCAGGTGCTTTTTATTCCATTGAGTCCATTGTCAGTTATCATGGAAATTACAAAGGCTCAGAAGACGTTGCTGTATTCCTGGATGGAAATATCACAGACTGAGGTAAATTAGCTATAATACAGCCCAGCAGTTTAATTGAGATTTAGAATTCACAAAAAAATATTGACTCACAATAGTCTTTGGTGACATAAGAAAGTTAGGTTCTGTGTACATTTAACCTATGGATGGCATTAAAATGTTATGACATTAGAAAACTTGGTCTGATGGCAACATAGCAACAAGGTAGCTAAATTAGCTAAAAATAGCTTACGAGCACATAGTTTGGCATCATACAGAGCTCAGCTCAGTGTGTTCACAAATGGCAAAATAAGGAAACTCGTCTCATTGCTGTACATTCTCGGCAGTTCATGACCAGAATCATTAGCCCTGTGTGACCTTGACTTGACTGAACATGAGGCCACATGTCGAGCAGCATGGTCCGAGAATGCATTCCATGAAAGTGGTGAAGAACTTCCGGAACACGCCGCAACATAGGTCAATAACCTTAAGAGTTGGTGTAAACGACCAGATCATGCTAAATGTGATACAGGCGAACTCGCATCCCCAGCAGAGGGCGTAGAACCAGGCGCAGAGAACTGTGAGGCATTTATAGCAGCAGCCACGACTACCTTCATAACATTTATATGCACATTTCCACGCACAGTCTGGAGAATGTGCTCCCTCTGGCTCACCGAATACATCCTCGAATTGCACCTGGGAAATGAACACGAAAAAAATTTATTGTTAACTCCTGATAAAACGAAAACTTAAGTTGGTACACATTAGAAATTGTCCAGTGTCTAGAGATCCTATGACAAAGATAATCTCTTACCAGTAGCGATTCGTTTAGCCCATTTGGGTCACGGTTGGTCATGTCTGGTTTAGTAATTTCGCTCATTTTGACTGACTGTGAGCTGCCGTGATCTATGACCCGCTGCTGGGATTGAAACCGGTAGAATGCATAAACTTTTGTACTGAGCTAGTTCTAAATTATGGTGCTATGTACACAAACAGCAGTGACTCTTGGCAACGATATTTGATGAAGATAGAATCCACTCCAAGAGTGTTTGATGTCAGCGTGTAGAGCTGGAAGGTACATAGTTACAAAACTTCATGCTGCCTCATTGACTGACTCAATCGCCAACCAATAAGGTTGATTATAATTAATCAATGCTCTACCCGTTGCAGATCTCATAATGTATTTACTTTGTTTAGTAAGGTTTGCTTCAGTAAAGGAGGTCGCTTAAGATTCTACAAATTGAATCATACTTGTCGTCATTATCCAACCTCTTCATTCTCACGATGTCAATGGGAACTTACAAAAACCGTCTGCATTATTACCTAAATATCCAAGCGTCACAAGCATGATCATGTATATTAATGCAATGCATTTTCACAGAAATTTGCATTGGCTTTATCGTTGCTAGTAAATATCAACTGTATGATCACAATCGGATCAATACTGATCATGGATAGTGTAACATCGTATTGTTTTACATTACTAAGTCAATAAGTTGTTTTTAGGATGGTCCGTGGTTTACGTCCATAGAGTTGGTACTCTAAGGGAGCGCCGATCCGGATTTGATGAGGAGCACAGCACCAAGTAACGCACAAACTTGGAATTGAACCAGGGTCACCCGGCCTAAAGCCAAATGCGTTGACCACTGAGCCGCTGCTTCTCCCGTCTGATGGAGACCATATCTGAGTGCCATCACCACCCACCATCGTGACACACAAGATCAACTTGAAATATAACAAAAATATTTACGTCCCCAAAGATTACTCTGACTAGTGATGCATTTCACCTTTGTCCTCAGCAATAAGCCCCGTTGGTTAGCAACAAGATATATTAGCAAGCCGACCACATCAGTTATGCTGAACAGTCTCTGTTAGATTTTTCTATTGTTTTGTTCTAGTCTGGCGTTTCACTCTCCTGTATTTAGCAGACCCCCTGAGACTTGTTTTGGAACTGTAGGAGCTGGGAATAATGTTATGACCTCATACTAGGATTGAAAGCCACGGGCTTTAGAGCTGTAGTCACTGAACTATCCCACTCAATTCCGTGAAAATTCTTAGAAAAATATTTCAAACACTGAAATGTTTTGATAAAATAAAACAATTGACTGAAAATGATTGTGCAATATCATTTTATTCATAATAAAATAATTTATGCATCATGAGACATCGGACAATGACTGAGTTGGTGGGCGGTTAGTGCAATGAGTTCATTATTTCATCATACTTTTACTTGCATGGTGTTCTGTAGCGCAGCTACGGGCTCCTCACAAAAACAATAGCGCAAGGACTAAAGCATTGCCGGACATGCGAGTGCAACAGATCGTTTCCTAGTCAACCACTGCAGATTACTATTGTGCCCCATGAAATGTGGTTTAACAATAAGAAAATTGAATAAACAAAAGCAGTGAGTTTTGCAGGGTTTTTAAGGAACCGGCAGCAAATTTTTTCTCATTTTGGTGGTTACTGCTGCTGGTGGTGGAAATAAAGACAATAAAATTCAACATGGGTGACGTGAAACCAGGACATCCAGCTGATATGGTCAACCGTGACCCAAACTCTCTCAACACTGACCTAATGGTAGGTACAGCTCATATAGTATTACAACCATAGATACATAGTTATACTTCAATGATTATAGCATATCCATCAAATAACTATATTTATTATTTTAACTAAATTTGAATCAAAAGAATAGCAATTAATAATATGACAATGATTACAACATATCCACCATATTATTACATTTATTATTTTAATAATTTTTAAAATCGAGAAAATAGTACCATACCGCAAATATAACTTACTAATTTAGGTATTTTTATCAAAAAATTGGAATCACATCAAATGTCTAACCTACTAGCTCCATGATGCAGCCCTATAGACTTTTTATTATATATCTATAGTTATTGTAACAGCGCAAGTCTATGAGGCAGCTACATCATTCATGAATGCATTTAATGGCCAAATATTGTATTAGCCTGTTTGGGCTGTAGACAGCTCCTATTGAAGCTGGTCATTGAAGTGCACGCACATTTATCAGGGTAGAAGCCACAGGAGAGTCCTGTAGCCCGTAACAGCGAGCAAGCATACTAAGCTTGTTGCCATGGAAGAGAGGCTGCATTCACGTATGGCTTTCGCATGAGATCGTGGAAATATTTTTTTCGATTACCCACATTCCAAAAGCAAATCCCATTACTTTGCAGAAGCCAAATTTTGCCAAAGCTGTATTTGGGTTCACACTAGACCACTGACTTGCCATAGCATTACCGCTATGACACACAAAACAGAGCATTTTTGTAGTTCTATTCTGTTTATATATCCCAATTCACTTTGCAGTCAAAGTGAAATTAATCTCCTTTGTAGTTGGCGTTTGAGGATGTTATCGGTGAACCAGACTCCGCTCACTCAATCGACTGTGCCTGGAAGGCCGGCCACTTCTGCTATGTGGGAGGGATGAAAATCTGCTACATCATCGCCACTGTACTAACCACATGGTGCTCCGGCTTGTTTTGGGGTTGCACTTTTGCCTGGCTCACTTGCGGCCATGTTTGGTGTTTCACACCATGCATCAAGCTGTTTGAAATCGTGGCAGGATGCTTCAGCAAGTTTGAGAGAGCTTGCTGCGACTGTGTGGTTGCACCCATGATGAGCGCCTTCGGAATGATTTTCAGCAATATCAAGGTCACCCAGGGTTAAAGCCTCCAGGGGCTTTATTATTGTGACCTTGGGCTTTGTCATTGTGATCTTGATGGCATGGAGACCGCGTTTTGCAGTTGACTGCAGTGACTGTCTGAAGCCTGAGTTTTGAGAGGCAAATGAAACTTTTCTCCTCTCGATTTATATAATATAGTATATACACCACTTTTTAGAAACTAATATTAAAACGAAATACACAATTAGAATGATAAACTCCAACTTGCCTCATAGCACAATTTTGGTAGCTGTTTCTAGAATTATGAAACATGACTTTATCAGAAATGATATCACATCACCCCTATTCATCCCAAAGTATATACTACAGGTATATACTACTAGCTATTTTACCTATATGTACATCATTCTTATGAGGAAAGGCTGAATTTTTTGCCAAACCTTGATAATCTTGACTTCACTAAAATGGCTATCGAGGCAGCGAGCTGAATAATGCGCAGCTGTGACGCTGTTCAATGCACAATCAAACCAAGCCATTGTTCGAGAGCCTGTTACAGCTGTGTTTTGATATTCCTTGTTTTAAACATCTGAATAGCTATAGAACATTGTTCTTTTACACCGAATCAGTTTTAAAGAAAAGCTGCCTATTGTTTCTCTTGATTTTTAAAGCAACGCCGGCATTTGTGTTTCTTCATTTTTACTGCTGCCGCTGCCAGAGAATCATTGAAAAACCTCACAAAATTTATCAACATGGGTGACGTGAAGCCAGGACATCCCGCTGACATGTGCAACCGTGACCCAAACCAGCTCAACCAGAGTCTCATGGTAGGTAAACGGGTTTTGTCATTTTGAATACATTCAGGCTTTTATTTTAAATTTATTTTACAAGATTTCTGAGAAGGTATTGGGATTCTTATGTAAATTTATTGGCCTTTGTATTCTTGTGTCATGATTTTAGGAAACTTGATTAAATATTTGAATACTCCGTCAGTTTGATTGGAATCTCCATCCCGAAATATGAGGCGGAAAGCGGGATTCAATAAGTTAAAAAACATTCACACCGCAGTTGCAACTTTGTGACTTTCACAAGGATAAATACCAGGTTACATTGACACTGCGCCCCCTGTTTGATTAACTAAGTTTATTTACAGTGATAATTGAAGTGAGAAAATTGAGGCGTTATATGGGTTCAGTCTTTTTGCGCACTGCTGCATAATTAATATATTTTTGGGCTGAAGAGTGACCCGTGAAGGTTTTAGATAATGTTACATTTAATTATGGCCCAGAGTTCTATAACCATCTGCCACAATACGAAGAGAGGTGATTACACTAAATTTTAATTTCTGGAGAATGTCAGAAACAGACCTCTGGATTCCACCCTATCCAAATGACCGAGAGAAAATTACATGGAGTACCAAAAGAATCAGTTGCAGATTGCACCAGCTAAAGCACAATTTAAATCTCTAGCTCACACACTCTAAATCTTTGCATCCTACCAACTATACTAAAAGAGTTTTTTTCTGAAAAGTAGTTTATTTTGCGTCTCTTCCAATGTAACCATAACAACCGCACGAGACATAATTTTAGAGACAGTCGAATAAAGGAATATTGATAATATATTTATGCATGACAAACCTGATAATCCTTGCTTCCGGGAATAAAACCGCTTCATGTTTTAAACTCAACTACCCGTCATACTAATAATTCGACTTAACTTTTTGTAGTTGGCGTTTGAGGATGTTATTGGTGAACCAGACTCCGCTCACTCCATCGACTGCGCCTGGAAGGCCGGCCACTTCTGCTATGTGGGAGGGTTGAAAATCTGCTACATCATTCTCACTGTTTTGACCACTTGGGCTTCCGGTCTGTCCTGGGGCTGCACCTTTGCTTGCCTTACATGTAGCCATGTCTGGTGCTTCACTCCCTGCATGAAGCTGGTCGGGATCTTCTCTAACTGCTTCAGCAAGTTCATGGGAGCATTCTGTGACTGTGTGGTGGCTCCTGCATGCTCAGCATATGGCATGATGCTCAGTAATATCAAGATTACCCAAGTTCAAGGTTAAACCTCTATAAAATTGTTGACACTACCTGGCTATACTGTCCAGAAAAACTCGAGATCAGTGCAAGAATTTATGGAAATCGGAAAGATCGTTTGAAGATGTTAAACTAATAGAACAATTATGTACTTTTAAACTTCATTAATAAAGTAAAATAAAACTGACAAGTATAAGAATCGAACCTCTGTCTTAATATCTCACAGCTCAAGAACAATAATTACCAATTTAACTGTCTACACAGTACACAGAGAGAAACAGCACTGCTGTCGCTGACTAAGCATTATATAAACATAAACGTTGACTTGTCCTGAAAATCAGGTAGATTGAAGTTCAGGAGTTAAATCATGAATGCAACAGCAGGTTCACTCTCACATCTGATCAGGAAACACTGCATAAAAAATACTAATTGTGTGGGCACAACTTTTTATTTAACTACTGATTTCTTTAGTCTGGGCCTTGTTCTGATACAATAGGGGCTAGAAAATATTTGAAAACCTCACAATCACACAGTCCAACATGGCCAGGGCATGAATTCAGTATATCAAGCATTAGTTTCGAGGCAATTAAAGACAGATAAAGGCTCTACACAGTCTCTTATCTGATGCTGATGCCAGATAGCATGCTAGTTAATCTACTGGTAGATTATTAATCTACACTATAAGCTGGCTGATGAAGAGATTTATGGCTCAATGCCAAAGAGCATAACTCACGCCTCTGTAGACTACTACAAAGTCATTCGGCTTGAAGAAGCGCAGTGTGACACACTGATCTTGATTTGTATTTCTATAAGTTTGGCCAAGACAATGAACAAACCAGTTGAAGGTCTTATGGGTTATAGTCTGTACTGTATTACCTTCTTTAGAGGTCACACAGGTGAAAATAGAAAGGCTTCTAATCACTAGGAGAATTTTCATAGGTTAAGCAAGGATCTGAAACTGATTTTTTTACATACATTGGTGCTCAGGTACCTGTAAGTTTTCAGGTTTGATACTGTATTTCATTCAATTTTTAAGTGAAGTTTCAATAACTAGCTAAAACAAATCTTACAATGGTTTCTATTTGAATAATTTTTGGTATGTTTGTTTTACTCTTGCTTGTCAATAGCAATCGTATTACTCCATTGGTTTGGACAACCACCACTAGGTAAATGCCAAGCATTTAATTTAGAGCCACTCATACGTAAATTACAAGGCTTGAACTGGCTGTAAGTTGCCTGGAGACTAATGAAAACAAAACTTATGACATCATGAATTAGAAGCCGATCTTG
>Ga0224511_10003985_pt1 | contig 10954 bp, 6 predicted proteins | sample SF_May12_sed_USG_2_FD_169988 | JGI IMG/M metagenome (GOLD analysis project Ga0224511, IMG submission 169988) | Sediment microbial communities from San Francisco Bay, California, United States - SF_May12_sed_USGS_8_1 | ecosystem: Environmental > Aquatic > Marine > Sediment | place: USA...
CTTTCTTTTCGCGCACCTCCTCGTTACAGCACATATGAGTTGATGTGTCATAGCTCTTCTCCTTGCAACATGTAAATGTTCTTCCACCAGGTTGAGGATTTCCCTCGCAACACATTTGTTTAAAACTCATTGTTGTGTTTCCACAACATAGGGAATCACCATTTGATTCTTTTTTCACAACGTCAGCATCACAGCACACGTGAGTCATTGGGTTGTAGCTTCGAGTCTTACAACATCTTGTGTCTTCGGGGTCAGAAGTTTGTTTGGGTTGCTTGTACTTGCCCTGACAGCATACGTCCTTGTTAGTATCGTAGGTAGTATCTCCACAACACCAATCATCGCCACTTGTTTCCATTTTTACAATGTTATTTTCGCAGCAAATATATTCATCCGAATCATAGCTGGTATTTCCACAACACTTCCAGTTTTTGCCTCCCTTTTGAGGTTTGTCATCGCAGCAAAGTTCCTCTTCAGAGTTAATTGTTGACTCCCCACAGCAACAGTTGTCATCGACGGATGTTTTCATATGGACATGAAGACCATCACAACATATATGCGTTTCAGGGTCATAGCTGATATCCCTGCAGCATCGAGTATCGGGACCTGCAACGCGCGGCTGCTTGTTGCCTTCGCAACAAATGTCTGTGAGACCGTTTGCCGACACTAAATCTGAGCCAACACCACAGCAGCAGTCGTCATTCGTATCCGCTTTCTCAATAACGTAATTTTCTTCAGTGTCACCACAGCAAACGTATGTTTGTCTATTATATGGTGTGCCATGGCAACAGTGATAATCAGGGCCTCCAACGTGCGCTTGCCCATTGCAGCATATTTCGTTGTCGGTGTCAACAGTTGTGTTTCCGCAGCACATGTCATCTTTTCGCGACTTCTTTTTTCTCGGGCTCCACGACCTGTCGTCGTTATGACAGCATATCTCGTTTCTAGGATCATAACTCTTGTAACCACAGCACTGGGCACGATCTCCGCCTTCCCTTTTGTCCACCTTGCCATCGCAACATATCTGTTTTTCCATGTCCATTGGCACATTACCGCAGCACATATTGTCTTCCTTACTGTTCTTAACATATAGATCCGTACCATTGCAGCAAATTTTCTCGTCTGGGTCATAACTTTTATCCATGCAACATCCCGTATTAAGTCCTGCGACAGCGGGTTCTACGTTGTCCAAGCAACATACTTCTTTACGCGTATCAAACGCTTTTTCTCCACAACACCAATTGTCTGAGTTTCCTGTTTTTGTTACAATAGTGCATTCACAACACAGCTGGTTATTAACATTGTATGATTTTCCACAGCAGCAGTCAGTAGATTCTAATGTACCTTGTAGTGGCTGGGGTCCCTCCTTACAACAAATCTTTTCGGAAGAGTCCATTGTTTTGTCAATGCAACAGCAATCATCAGACTCTTTATTTTTCTTTCGGACGTCTCCTTCTTTACAACAGATATCTGATCGTCTGTCATATGATTCTTTTCCACAGCAGTCGGTGTATTCGCCCCCAACACGTGACTCGCGTGATCCCTCACAACAAATCTTTGTTTTGGAATTCATTGGCTCATCGCCACAACAACAGTCATCTCCGGGCGAATTCTTCTCAAACACTTTCTCATTGCAACATATGTGGGAGCTGGTGTTGAAACTGACATCGTCGCAACATTGTGTGGTCTCACCGTAACGGTCCTGTTTTACTCTTCCGTTACAGCAAATATGTCTCCTGGGATTGAAGGTGTCGTCTCCACAGCACAGGTTATCACCGTCGCTTGATTTCGTTCTCAGTTTGTTATCACAGCATACTTTTTCATCCGAGTCATAGCTCTCCGAACCGCAGCATTTAGCCTTGCCGGGGTTACCATAGCCAGGTTGTACTATCATGTTGCAACACAACTGGGAATTCGTATCATACGGTTGCTTTCCACAACACCAGTTATCGCTGTCCTTTACTTTTCTGATGATTTCTCCATCGCAACACATGTGCGTTTTAGGATTAAAGCTCTTATTTTCACAACACATCCAACCAGGACCATCTACATCTTTCGGGTTTCCTAAACAACATATTTGTTTTTCTGTGTTCATTGTACTTTCACCGCAACAGCAATCGTCAATTTTCGACACTTTGTTGATCACGCTACCATTGCAACACATTGAGGTCTCAACGCCGAAGCTCTCCTCACCGCAACAATCTGTCAGTTGACCGTTGTAACGCTTTTCTCTTTTGCCTCTACAGCAGATCTCGTCGACAGAGTTCATAGTTGTGTCACCACAGCAGCAATCGTCATCATCGTTGCGTTTCTCCACTAATCGTTTGCTGTCACAACATACGAACTTGCTTGTGTCATAGCTTTTCTTACCACAACAAGAATAGTATTCATTGTCTTTTGGCTGCGGTTCATCCTGACAACACAGCTCGGTATCAGAGTCCATAGTGGTGTCACCGCAGCAGCAGTTGTCGTCGGGGGATCGTACAGACACTAGTCGTCTCCCGTCACAACACATGAACTCTTCAGGGTCATAACTCTTCTCTCCACAGCATTTTGTGTCGCGTCCCGCACTTGCCGGCTGAACCACATCCGAGCAGCAGACCGTATCGCGAAGATTCATCGTATGATCGCCGCAACAACAGTCGTCACCATTATTGTCCATGATTCTTATCTTACCATCACAACAAATTTCAGATTGGGAATTATATGATTCATCATCACAACATCTGGCATACTCTCCTCCCTTTTTCGGTTCTGGATTTCCTTTACAGCATATCATAGACGTGGCGTCCATCGTTGTTTCTCCACAGCATACATCATCTCCGCCCCCGTTCTTTCGTTTCGATACAACTTTGCCATTGCAACAAACCGCCTCTCTCTTGTCAAATGCCTTATCACGGCAGCAGAAACTGAAGTCAGGATCACTGGCCTTGGCTGGTTTACCATCGCAACAAATCTCACTACTGGAGTCGACTGTAGTGTCTCCACAACAATAATCATCACCAGCGGCTCGTTTCTGTACGATCTTGTTGTTACAGCACATCTGGTCCTTTTCGCTGTAACTTTTCTCTCCGCAACAGAACGTGTTTTCAAAGGAGTCGTACACTTTCTGGATGCTCCCGTCACAGCAAATATCCCGGTAAACATCCATACTCTTCCGTCCACAGCACCAGTTGTCCGTATCTTTAGACTTCTTTACTACTCTGTCTTCACAACAGATTTCCTCCCCGGGACTGAAGCTCATTGGGCCACAGCATTTGGTGACACCTGACTCTGACAGAGTACTGGGTACACCTTCACAGCACATCTGTTTGTTGGAGTTCATTGTTGTATTGCCACAGCAACAATCGTCGTCCTCTCTTCGTTTAGACACAACTTTATTGCCATCACAACACATTTCTTCCTTGGTGTTTCTTATTATTTTATCGTTACAGCAGAACTTATCAATCGAGTAGACTTTCCCGCCGCAGCAAATTTGAGTCTTTACATTGTACGTTTCGTCTCCGCAGCAACGCGCGCCCTCTGCATACATGGGTCCTGGTTTGCCGTCACAGCACATCTGTGTAAGTGGATTGAATGGATATCTACCACAGCATCCGACATTTCCTTCTCCATTCATCGTCATTAACTCATTGTCACAACATGTATACTGTTTTGCATCATACGCTTTCTTCCCACAGCATCGTGGTATCGTCTGTCGACCTTGAGGTTTCTCTTCAATGGAGCCCTCACAGCACATGTATTTCGTGGAGTCAAAACTTGTTTTTTCACAACACTGAGTACCTTGTTTAAACATTGGCTGAACCTTGTCCGTGCAGCAGACCTCTTTGCCAGGTGTAAACGTCTTGTCTCCGCAGCAGCACGTGTCCGACTTTTTCGTTTTTTCAAGCAAAGCTGTAAACTTATCGCAGCAAACTTGAGTTTCCGGATCATAGCTTCTATCATCACAGCAACGTGTCAGATTTCCTCCTACTCGTTCCTGGATCTTCCCATGGCAACATATTTGCGTTTCTGGATTCAAGTTCTTCTCTCCGCAGCAGAAAGAGATGTCTCCTGCTACCCTTTTCTGTAGATTATCTTTGCAGCAGATAAGTTCTCGTGGATCGAAGGCGTCATCCTTGCAGCAGCACGTGAGGTTTCCGGCCACCGCGGGGACCAGCTTACCATTGCAGCACGCCTTTTTCTGAACGTCAAAGAATGGCTTCTCGTGCATACCGTCACAACCGTAGCACTTCGGATGGTAGTGGGATGGGAAAAGCATATCTGGAAATCAATACGGTCATATACAGGATATAATGAATACTGAACAGTTTGGTAAGTTAATGAAAAATCTAGATAGATTTAGAATATATTTAGTTGGTCTAAAACACATTTTGTAGTCAAATCAAATTACAACTCTCGTTTTTGAATTATGAGAAATTGAATGTTACTACATGTATATCTAATATTTTATTCGAGGTGAGAAACAGTACCTTCACAGCACAGCCTTTCCGTGGGATCATAACTGTCGTGGCCACAGCAGTGCGTGTCTGACCCTAGTTTTGGTTGAACCTGTCATAGGTCATTGGAGAACGTTAACAGCTTGTATTAAATATGATTTTGATTGCTTAACATGTTAATATTGAGACAAAGAAGAACTTTTTAATGGATTAATAATTATTTAAACTTTATAATTATTATAAATAGCAATCAGTTACGGAGATGTTGGTGAAACTGCACACTGGACTATATACAAACCCAAAATATCTAGTTTGGTGGACTGACGGTTGTAACAAGTTTTCTCTGTTGAAATAAGGCATTACTACTACAACTGAAACCAAAGTGACCAACCGTATGCCCACAGCAGACTTGCGTCCTGGGGTCCATCGTTGTAAGGCCACAGCACTCCGTATTGGAGCCGGCCACCAGGTCACCCAGGTGGTTTCCACCACAACACATCTGTTTTTCTGGGTCGTATGCAAGCGTTCCACAACACATTGTCCTGCTTCCGGCCACCCGCTTGCAGACGGCCCATTGGCAACAGATCTCCTTGTCTGGGTCATAGGGCTGCAGACCGCATTTCGCGCAGTTCTTACAGGGTTCGAATGTGGTGACTGGCAAAAGACGTATTAAACATTATACATTTAGTAACACATCGTAATAGAAAAATTATATTAACATCGGGTGATTAAAGTTCTGAACAGTGAACAACATTTCATTCATGTGTGTGGTATAAAGCGCGTTATTTAAGAACACTAGTCTTACTAGGAGCTGGCGTGGTAGAGTCAGCCGGAATAGGTGGAATAGGAGGATCTGAAAAAAGAAAGGAGTACACTGTAACCTTTAGCACCTTGATTAACGATAAGCTATAGTCAGTCGAGAACTGTGAGCTAGTATCAATGTTACAATTGCAGTTTAAAAAGTAGTTTTACAATTAGAAAAGCAGCTCGTTAAGACACGACAGAAGTGTACGTGTACTCACCGTAGCAGATGAAGTTGAACAGAGATGCAAAGAAGTCTCCCAAGTCCACATAATCGCCAACTCTAATTAGATCCTTTTCAGAAGATGCAATGGCTCTAAGCTCATCCCAGTCTAAACTATCATCACCGCCAATGGCCACAGCAATTATTCTAGAGCAAAACATATCAAACTATTGATCAAGATACTAATAATAAAAATAACATTAAAGTATTTTATTCTTACAATCACATCTGCATCAATGACAGTCGTTTTGAATCTTAGACCATAGTTCCTGTTGTAAATGCAAAACCATGATTTATCTAATTCCAAGTTTATTTCATATTTGAAATGACGCGATTCAGAATTAAGCCTGCCAGCCTGACCACTCGCCGGTGATGGGCCTATGTTACAACCAGTTTCGAAATAAAACGAGAATTGAAATAAATTCTAAGAAACATATGTTTTCTGATCAAATTGAAATTATACTAAGCTGAATGTCGGGGAATTGTCATGGCTGAAAAACGTGAAATTATTCAATAAAAGGTCATAATAGAGATATTTCATTTCTGAATTAATTAATTATTTCAATTCTCGTTTTATTTCAAAACTGGTTGTAACATGCCTAACTTCTCAGATCCCAGAGAAATGTGGCAGGAATTGTGTCTTACCGGATGCCGCGGTCCTTGACCCGCTGCGCCTCCTTGATGGTTGCCGGCTTGTCATTCGACTTGCCGTCCGTGATCACGATCATGACGTTCGGTACATTTCGCCGGTCGCCGTGGTCAAACGAGAACAGGTTCTTGTTTGCATCTCTGAAAAGTTTAATCATAGTGCGATATAAAAAGACATGACTTCAGTTTACATAACTGTATACTTATTATGTAGATCTAGTGTGTTTAAAAACCAAAGCGTTATTAGCCACGTTTAACAAATGCAACAAACACGCGTACATTTGAAGGTCCGTCGAGACTGAACGTTCAATCAAATTTAAAGATGATATACCACGCTTCCGAAGTTACACCGAGCCGTTATCGCGTATGCCCGTTTTTTGTAACGACGTCTTCCGATTATTATCACGTGAAATAAAAATTAATTATTCGAGGCCGCAAGAAAACGCCTATTATTTTTAGGTCTTATCCTTGTACCAAAACCACACACAGCATTGAAATTTGGTTTACTGTAAGTTTAAACATTGCATTTTGCAATGTATATTGTTAGTACTCTTTTAAAGAAATAAAACTAAGAGTCTAAGTATTTATGGATCTTTAAATATGAAAGTCGGCATACTTAAAATACAGTAAATAACAACAACTGTTTGTTGTTTGGCTTACGCAATGGCGTCCGCTGTATTGGTGGCCCCTGGCCGGTACTCGAGTGACATGATGTGGTCGTGCAGCTCCTTCTTGTCTTCATAGTCGTCCAAGTAGATCTCCACAAACGTGCCATGATTGTACGTCACCACGCCGGCCAGGATGCCGTCCGCACCTGTGATATAACGTTCTACCATGACTGCTCAGCCACTCGCGTTGAAACAAGAAGGATTCTTTCCGTGGGTTATTACCGCAATATACCACGGTTAGTGAAATGAGGTCAATAATTGTTTACGTGACTTTAAGAATGGTTCACATAACGCTTCGCGACAGAAAATAGTACTTTTATAAATAAACTAAACTAAAGTCAACTATGTTTAATGGCAAAATCGAAATATTTTACGTTTTAGCGTTGTATATTGCGGTAAAAACCAACGACTTGTCGTTACGATGCTGGTAATCAAACCCATTTGGCTAACGCCATCATGGTTCAATTCATACGCATCAGAACTCCAAGCTGGTGGTTGTTACCGGAATATACCACGCTAATTCATAAATTATTTCTTAATTAACTTGTAGAGTAATAGCTGATCAATGCAGGTCTTCATAATATAAAACTAAGACAACTACAAGCCAAACCGGTACATTGCGCCAACGTTTCCTACCCAGCTCAGTGTTGTCGTTGATGACTATGTCGCTGACGAATTCCTTGACCGTCTCAAAGTTGGGTTTGGTGACGCTCTCAGAGGAGTCCAGCACGAACACCAGGTCCACCAGGGGGGAGGTACACGCTGGAAGATAAATGGTCAGTTATTGTAACATGATGGTCGGCAAGGGGGTAGGTTTGATTTGTTTTCTCTGTGTGTCATGTTTTCAGTGATGCAAGTAAATAATGAAGGGCAGGGATTTTGTGTCACACACATCCAGAATGGCCTGACTCGACAATGGGAAGAGAACTAGAGTTGAGTACATAATTGTTGTATGTGCATTTTATCTCCCTTATATGCTTACGCAAAGAAAGCAACAATACGAGCAACAATACAAAAACAACATAGTTTTAAATCTGTAATGAAAATGCGTCACCACCATGAACGCTTCACTCGTTTAATCGATAACTCTTTTAAGACGAAAATAAAATATCGTATATACCTTTATAAATTGTAACTTTCCACATTAAAAACAATTATGTACAACTTATTTATTTGATAGACATAAGTTGCATACATTTTATTGAAGTATGGTGTTAGTCTGCTTCTTAAATGGGGTAAATGGTGGTGCATACAGGTCTATGAAAAGTAGTGTATGAATTGTATACGCAACAATAACTATAAGTGCATGTATTGTACCTAGAAAACACTTTTTTCTACAACATTATTATAGATTATTTTATGGATGTAGATGTATAATCTCTAGCATTATGTATTTAACAGTTCACTCACAGCAACATTCCAGTCTCTTGTAGATGCCGCGCCTCTCCACGATTTTGCCCTTGCAGCAGATGTAGTCACGTGGGTCGAAACTGTCACGACCGCAACAGCACGTGTCCTGGTTCCCCTGGGCCCAGTTCCCCAGGCTTCCGTCACAGCAGATGTTCTCAAAGGTGTGCCGTTTGCACTGTCCTGGTAGGGCAAGCCAAACAACAAGTGTATGATTTAATATGGCGTATTATGTAACCCAATACCCAACACAGGAAAGGAGCGCTTTACATGAGTTTTGTTGTTTCAATATCAAATGCATTTGAATCAATTAAGCCTTTACACTGGACGCTTCGTCTATACATTTTAGTTGGTTTCAAACCAATGGCGTTTATACAATATACTGGAGTAAAATGTATCGCTTTTACATTTAAAAAAATAAACCATATTTCCCTGCCTGAGAAAAAATGTATCCAGCAAAATGGCGTTCATGTCCAAGGTACCACTTGATCACTAAAAAAGCACACGAAAATACCAACACAACATGGCTGCGATAAAGGGCGGGCCTTACTTGGCGCTGCAGTTGTGCTGGTCGGGTCAGGGCGGTCGATCGGAGAATCTGTGGAGTATAATACATAACGGTATTACCAAGTGAACTATTCAGGCAAAAACGTTGTCCTCCGTTCATCTCAAAATGTCAAATTAACACGTTACTTTAACATTGCGTACTCTCATTAACACGATCGTGGAATGATGCAATTACAATCCCACCCATAGCCAAATGTTGCCAACCTTTGCAGATCTGGTTGTAGATTTCTGGCAGGAAGTCAATCAGGTCCACGTAATCTCCAACCTTGATGAGGTCATGGTCGGAGGACGCAATGGCCCGCAGCTCATCCCAGTCAAGACTCTCGGCAGGTCCCACGGCCACAGCAATGATTCTACCAAAGGGAAACTTGCAATAATTGAAGGTACCCCGGTAATCGTTTTGTGTATATGGTAAAAACCCACAGTTCGTTGTTGTATAGCTGGTTCGAAATCGCACCTTATTTTGTTGTCGTTAAAAATCGGTAAGCAAGTATAAAGATATAAAAAACTTATAACAATATGTTAGTTTAGCCTCCGATGTAGACGTTGTCCTATGATCCATGATCAGAGCAGAAGTACGTGCAAACGAAAAAGGGTATAAGAATCCTTCAAACATAACACAAGTAACCCCAAGACATTGCACGACCTTCAAATGATTAGATAAACGCCACAAATAACGGGTACCTGATGCCACGATCCTTGACCTTCTTCGCCTCTTCTATAGTAGCCTGTTTATCGTTCGATTTGCCGTCCGTGATCACGATCATAACATCGGACACCTTGGGCCGGTCGCCGGCGTCCACGTTAAACAGGTACTTGTTGGCCTCGCTGAAGGGGGGACACCGTAAACGATTATATCTCAAGACAGGCCAGTCACTTTAGTGTAACCTTGATGTTAATACACACCATGCTTTTATTTAAAAAAAAATTCACAAGAAAATGACACAAAACTATCTTAAATCGCTAGCATTAGTTCATTGTTATCAAGGAGTCCTTTTTGTAAACAAAATATTTTATCGTTGTCGCATTGTTGTTTTTTGTTGTTGTTGTTGTTGTCGTTGTTGTTGTTGTTGTTGTTTCATAGTCAGGCCGGAAAATACAGTATTATGTGAACACATGTCCAAGTAAGTTTATATGTACTTGACATTTATTTGCATCGTACGGTACATACTGAATTGCATCTGTTTCCACAATTACATCACTTTAAGTCGAAATTTATTGTTCTCTAGGAACAAGGTAGACCAATTTGTTGTGAAGTACATCAACATATGGAAACGCTTAATACTACCCGCAGTACATTTGTGATAATCACAGTCATAAACTGTAATCCTCACTGACTAGTAATGCTAGCCCTTCATTGTGGACAAGGACATATTATCTGGTTTGCATTTAAGACGACAGACTCAGAGTCAGAAGTCAACCTCAAAGCTACTGACCAATATGGGCAATTTTCCGCCTTTTACGGAAACCCCCGACTAGTTACGATTGCAATATTGATTGTCAGTTTTTACATGTACACTGAGTTTCCGGAGTTGGTGAACACGTATGTAGGTATGCACTTTTAAGCAAAATATAAACGATTGGTTAACGTTAGTACACGCACGTTCAGGATTTGCATTGGAGACAAAAATGTCTTACAATTATGTAAGCGCTCAAACTGATGCACAAAAACTTGTCTGACAAGTGACATCTAAAGCGGTTCGATACGTACGCGATGGCACCGGAAGTGTTGGTGGCGCCGGGCCGGTACTCCAGGGAGCTGATATGGTCCTGGAGGTCGCTCTTCTTCCGGTAGTCCTTCATGAGGATCTCCACAAACGTGTCGTGGTTGTACGTCAGCACGCCGGCCTGGATGCCGTCCGGCCCTGGAGACACGTTGACACGCGCGTCATTCACATGTTTATACGTAATGACTCACATGTATATACGTCATCACTCACTGTTTTAATATATCACTTAGTTTGTGTATTGTTGTTTTTTTATATTAAATGTTTGAATGTAATCAAAAATATTTTATTAAGGATAACAGTTTGCGACTTTTTTCTTGGAAATTGTTAAAATATTCTTCTTTGAAATGTATACTAATAGAATAAAGAAACTGGACATTTTTTAAACCTGATTGTTTTTTAAGATCTTATCATCGAATAATATCAAATTTGGTATCAAAATAAAGGTAAATAATTAAACATTTTATTTAAGCTAAA
>Ga0224511_10003986_pt1 | contig 10953 bp, 5 predicted proteins | sample SF_May12_sed_USG_2_FD_169988 | JGI IMG/M metagenome (GOLD analysis project Ga0224511, IMG submission 169988) | Sediment microbial communities from San Francisco Bay, California, United States - SF_May12_sed_USGS_8_1 | ecosystem: Environmental > Aquatic > Marine > Sediment | place: USA...
TTTCTATCCAACCAGATTTGAATACATTGACATCTACATGTAGAAATATTTATACTTACTTAATACTAGCTGTAGCATTTAAAAATAATCTAAAAAAATGAATGTTCTTAGAAAGCGCAGTCTGCATGGAGAAAATAGCAGTGTCAGTTCATCAGCTGTTCATCAATGATAATGAAAAAGGCCACATCACTTACGCCCCTTGCGCAGGATCGATACTCTATCTTCAAATGTAAACAACATACAATCCATGATCCCAGAGGACCAGGAAAAAATAAATACGCATTAAACGTTCGATAATATACATAATTGCATATATGTGTAGAAGTATATGTAGTTAAAATATATAATATGTTAAATGCAAAATTAAATCTGCTATATCTGTTTCTTTGGGCAAGAAATGTTGACATCTTACGTTTTACCATACTTCAGCAGTAAATCGTACTCCTGTAAATAATGAGAAACTGCCGAATATATTTATCTATGCCAAATGTTGTTATCCGTGCTAAATATAGTTATCCATGCAATATGTACACGAATGGGATTTATGTAAAACAATGTAAAACATATTCAACAAAAAAGACGTGGGTAAAAGCACGCGACATGTTTCGAAAGGGCGGTACTAACAAGATCCAAACATGTGAGAAACAGCAACAACATGATTCTAAAATTAAAAGTCAAAATGATTTTATCTCCACAAACAATCAGCAGGTCAACAATTCTTTAAAAAAACATAATGGCTGGCTGTCTTCAACCAACCAGTGTTTATAATTCATAAGACGTTATGAGAATATAAACACACAGTAATTTTCCGAAATTTATATAACATATACATATCAAATAAGTTAAGACCCAATGTATTTTACATAGTATCACATGCATTCATTTTGTTTTATATTTTAATACTAAACTTAATAAAATGGACTGAAATTTTTTTTATTACGGAATCATTGTTTGATCATTAATTGGTCTCCCAGCGGTCGAATCAACCGATTCGCAAAATATCTGTGATTTTATTATTGCCAAGGAACATCAATGAATTTATAGTTTGAGTCAGGATTTCTAAAATGCTCTTATTAATGACTTTTTACATTGGCATGTTCAGAGTTTCACAAATTCAATTACAAATTCCAAAACCAAAACCCATTGAATGTGAAGAAAATTTATGTAGTTATCAGAAAACTTAAATCCTTTTTTCGCAGATTTGAAATTATACAGTTGGATTAGCAGGCCACATAAAATACGCTATAAGGGCACGTTATGTACTCTGATAAGTACTTAGATATTTTCAAGTGCGTCTATATGGTGTTTAGTTTTCTTATATTTGTCTTTTAGTACACTCCATTTCTGCCGTATTTATTATCTCTCACACACGTTTCTCATCCATCATAGCTATGTTTTTCCCATAATTTATATTTATAATCGCATTAAATACATCAGTTGATAAATTTAATTATTTAATTTGTGATGGATGCGTGCGCCTGTTTTGTCCTTGGAATGAATATTGCGACGTTTGAGATCAGGTTATTCCGGGACGTTTACTAAATTCACACATAGTCTAAGAAATTCGCCTTCTACGAGTACAAGGAATTAGCGGGCACAGCATTCAATTATTGTTTGTTGTAAACAAAATGTAACAAATGTTTTCAATATTATTTATGCTCAGCCGGCGTAATTGCAGAGAAGTTTGTATATTACAACAATATATTATGTTAATTGTACAAATGTCGCTTTAACAGAACATTCTGAAACTCGACGTCGTTAAGAAATTACCGTGCGCCTCGTAGTGATTTATATGGTTTTATTTATAAATAGAAAATATACGTGTACTAAACTACGCTCTCCTTCCCACTTTTCCAATTTATGTTCGGAATTCTTGGAATTTAGACACGATTTGACCTTGACGAGTGCTTCAATCCAACAACCAATCATTCAATCAATGTGTCTATGTATTTACATGGTTTAAACTAATGAAAGGGAAAGCCCTCAGGAAGCACAGCCTGAACAAGAAAACAGCAGCCTCGGTTTTATTGAAGCTGTTCGTTTTTACAAGGTTTTTCTTTTCATTTTTATACTTTGCTTGAGTAAACAGGTTTTATTAAATCATGAAGAAAAGAATCACGAATGTAATTAACTGATATCATTCAATAAACAATTGACAAATATAAGTGATATAATGAAATTATGAAATCATGATATTATGATATTGGTTTTATTAAAAAGGCGAATATTTCCAAATAAAGTTTCTGAGCGCATACGATATGAAGTTTATCAAAACTAAAGTGAATAATACGTAGAGGCGCCATTTAAAGGGGAATATCACCAGAAATAACGTTTTGAGATAACCAGATATATTATATATGTACGGATAGTTGTAAAACGTGCATGTCATGTCTTCGATAGCGACTGTAAGATGAACTTTTAAAATCGGGCACCAATTAACACAAACCAATAAACGATTGCTTTTTGCTTAAGAAGTTATCTCACATATTTATGAAATCATCTTATCAGCAGTAGGAAGAATTGTTTATGCTTTTGACATCTTATAACGACGCGCTTTCTTTTCTTCAAAACATGCTGCATAGATTGCTTTTTCAACCATTTGTTTTAAGAAAATATTTTATGTGATATATTTGAATATATGACATTGCTTATTGAATGACTATACTCACTCACTCATATTTCAATTTCCTACATAGGCTATTAGTAATAATTTATGGCGTATTCCGCGCATGGAAGCTACCGTATCTATAAACCATCTATGTTTATGATTAAGATATTTTATAATGATTGTGTCTATTAAATTCATTTACTATTTGCAAGAGCCAATGTATGTTATTCGTGTACCTGTTTGGAACGACAGTTTCTGATCACTGCTGTTTCTTCTGTACAGTGTTGTTGTGGTCTTGGTCCTAGCAATTAGCCACCAGTTGATTAAAACTTGGGCCTTTATTGACGGGTAAATTTGTATTTTTTGAAATTGCCAAGGCACACGTTTAGACGTACTGGTTGCGAGCGGTTGCATATCATGATACTTATTCTCCATACTGACACTGCTTTTTATTTGTGTAGATTAACGTTGTAAAGGGATCTTGTGCCTCCTTGTGTAGATTATAATATAGGTTTTCTATCCAAACAGATTTGAATACGTTGCAATCTACATGTATAATTATTATATGTATTGAAGTGGGAGCATTTTCTAGGTTTAATCCAACCGAATACCTGCGTAAATTAAAATGAATACTTAGAAAGAGACAACTGCAATTGTAAAATTGTTTCCTATTGACCAGATTTTTTATAAACTGGTGGCATATTTTGCCATATTACAATTGTAATTAACGAAGGCAATATTGCGTCAACAAACCATAAATTTATTCTCGATTATTCATAAACATGTTTTGTAATTTCAAAGTCTTACATACATTAACATAATTTGATTATTGCTTGGACTATTAGTGCGATGTAGTTTCAATTCGGAAAGAAAATTAACGATTTTATTTGATTTGCAGTTTGTATTACAATTTAAGACAAAGAATAATCCTGTTGTTCATCTTTCGCAGGGAAGCTAAATTCCTATCATAATTTGTGGTTTAGAATTACTATTTTACAGATAAAGTAAACTAATAACTTAAATGGTATATACTCAGAACCGACTGTAAGATGCAACTTTCATTATCAATAAGAAGTCAAATTATCTACTCATATCAAGAACGGTCTGTTTTAATTTAAATGTGTCAACTCTTATCATCTCATCAACAGCGGTAAGAATTTACTGTGGTATCCAGGCGTTATGAAAATAATTTAATACTATTATCTATTTTGTTTCAATCAATATTGTTGTAAAAAATAAAACTTCCGTTGCATCACTGCCATTTCCTTCGCTGTGAGAATTTGTCGGAATTCTCTAATGGTACATAAAGAGGATATTTTTTTAATTTTGCGTAAGATCATTTTTTTCACCGAGGGTTTCAGAAACAAATATTTTTACGAGTGGCCAAACCATATAGGTAAGGTTAACTAAGGCCGCTTTTTCTTAAGGCCGCCTCAGGATTCACATCCTTCATATCCGAATCCGTTAAACAATCAACCAAGTAAAAACGCTGTGACTATTCAAGTCATCCACATCCGTAAAAAGCTTCCGGAATACATAGCTCAGTGAGACAATTGAGTGGACAGTAAACGGACATCATTGGCAAAATCAGGAGATAATAAAACTTTGATTAGAGTGTTCCTTCACTCTATACAAAGTGTTGTCACATCCCTATTCACTTAAGAATTAACTACATTAGATGATGTTGTATTTTGTTTATTTGGAGAAATAGCGTTTTATTGTCCATTAACATAACAAATGCGTATTTAGTTGCAAATATATTTATTGAACCTATGCTAAAATATAAATTAAGGAGATGTTCAAAGAAAGAATGTTGTACACAATGTAGATATATTTAAGATAGTTAATTACATGATTCTGGGTAAACATGTAAAAGAGAATGTTGTCTGTTAACATCACATTCAAACAAGAAGATACGTTGATAGCGATAATGAAAAGGGGCATCCGTGTTAAAATACTGCGGACACTGAACATGTTACCTTCAAAAAAAGCCTAATTCGATTTCCTAACCGTCTGTGGTTTGAAGAATCGACGGGACACTGGATGGCATTTTCTAAGACATTAGTTTTATTCAAGGTAATAGCATAATGCAATGCAGTTTTAAACGAACTGAGAACATTATATTTGTAATACATTCTCAATATTTGCTTTTGTGGGTACTTAGGACCGGTTCCTGTCGATAGTTATGTTGGTGAAGACGTATCAGCATACGACAAACATCAGCACTGGGATAACTACAAACTGAATGGTGTTTGGACGCGAAGTTGCCCTTCCAAAACAAGCCAGTGTTGGGCTGCCGCCAGAGCCGGAGCATCCATTTACTTTGCAGTATCTCTACGTCACAACCTCCGGAAGGTAAATAACATACAATCTATGATCACAAAGAACTAGAAAAGTATAACTTTACAATAATGCAGTACGGGGCGACAGTTTAGAGCCGCAACAAAAGCACTAAACTGCAGCTGCATCAAGTTAAGCTAACATGAGGAAAAAAAATTATCATTGATGAACAGCTTCAATAAAACTGATGCTGCTATTTAACTTAATTAGTTTAACTTAATCAGGTGTGTCAAGTTACCTTAATTAGGTGCGTCAGTGGTGTGCCATCTTTCATTACCGTAATTAAAGATGGCACACCACTGACGCACCTGGCGCATGAGCGGTATTCAAATGTAAACAACATCAATCCATAATATCAGAAAAATAAAAAATCGCATAGAAAGGTCGATATACTCATAATTTAAATGACAATTTAAATGATTGCATCTATGTATAGAATAAGTACATGTAGTTTATATGTAATAGATATGTTACGATACAATATTAACCAGTACGTATGTGTTCTGTTACTTATATATAACTTACACATGTTCACCGTTCTGCTATGGAAAACGCCTGTTTATCTAAGACCTTCTGGATGTTCACAAATAAACTTTAAATTTTTCAATGTTTGCGCTTCAAGTTAGTAATGCTAGGTAAATTAATGTATGCCGAGGTTAACATAACAAACCGTTTAAGAATGTTTGCATCTTTGTTGTTTTTCTAAAAGAAAACACGTATGCGAAAGCTAATCGGAATCGGTAAAAGAAAGAATTAATATCTGCTTCATCTAAGACTTAGTCATTTAAAATGTTATAATAATTCAACATTGACCAGCACTGACGATCGTCAACTATGCCAAGAGATTACCGTGTCCCTCCAACAGTTGCTGACATATAATTTGTCGGCATGTATTGATGGTCAAGATTTGTCTACTAAAACAATATGTCTATTACACATTTCCATTTTATGTTAGGAATCCTGGGACTTTCGGTATGATTAGAGGTGAATGTGTGTTTCAAAACCAAAAAAAAAGAAACATAATTTAATCAAATTGGCTGAGTATTTCCAAGCTTTAGTTTCGCTTTTACCGTTCCAAACATTGAAGTCGTACCTAACCAGCCTGATTTAAGGGACTAACGTTGTACATTTGATTAAGTGCGTGTGTGGCATATTTGAGGTCCACGTTAGTTTTAGACAGTGTTAAACTCGCGTATTGGGGTTGTAGAAAATCATAATAATACCAGAATTATGTAAACGTGTTTATGCTTGATTGATAAACCAGTGGATATTCAATAAACACCTGTCTACTGTACTTTAGCCAGATTCTAAACCAGATATAATGCAATGATTATCGTATGAATAAATATGCTTTGGCAATTATATGTGCACAAATGTGCTTTTGGTATAACAATGTAAACTATAGTCTTCCTAAAAGTGTTCAGGTAAAAACACGCGACATTTAACATCGACTAGACATATTTCGAAGGAGCGAAACAAACAAGATCCAAACTTATGAGAAACAGTAACAACATAAAACTGAAATTTAAAGACAAGACAAACAATCAGCAGGTCAATAACTCTTTTAAATAAATAACTAAATGCCTGACTGTTCACAACTTACCCGTGTTTTTTATTTAAAAGACATTGTGAGAACAAATCCACTCAGTAATTTTCAGATCCTTCTATAACATTCACTTCAAATAATTTGAAACGTTCTATACATGGTTTTACATGCAATTATATTGTTTTATATTGTTAATACTAAACCTTATATAAAAATAACTTATATAATGAGCCTAGTGCGAACACATCGTTTTGTTATTTATTGTACCCCATGCAGCCGAATTAATCAATTTGCGAAATATTTGTGATTAGAATTACCATGGAACCTCAATGAAGTTTGAATCAGGATAACATAGTCATCTAAAATGAACTCATTTATGGCTTCTATCAATTGCAGTTTTGAAGTTTCACAAATTCAATGCACATTGCCGAACCAAAATCCATTTAGAGTTAAAAAAGAAAACTTCCATAGTTATTAGAAAACTTTGCCACAGATTAGAAATAATATATTTCAATTAGCAGACCACCTATAAAACGCTATGAAGGCGAGTTATGTACTATGATAAGTGCTTAGAATTTTTTCAAGTGCGATTATAATTTTGATGTTTCATTTTCTTGTATTTATATTTAGTACATCCCCATTTCTGCAGTCTTCAATATATCTCATACGTTTCCCATCCACCATAGCTATGTTTATCCCACAATTTATATTTATAATCGCATTTAATACATCAGTTGTTGAATTTAATTATTTTATTTTATTTGGATGCACGCGCCTGTTTGTTCCTAGGAATAATATTGCGACTTTTTAAAACAGGTTATTCGGTTGTGGTTGTTTTCTTTTTTGCTAAATTCATGTAGTCTAATAACTTCGACTTTTTAGAAGAGTGCGCTTCGAAGCATCGTTAATTGTTCTACAGAGATAATGTTGAGTTAAATCACAATCAGTTAGCAAACAAAATTAAGTGCTTTGTGAAGTAGACATACAAATGTTATCTATAGATAAAAGTGCATGGAATTTACGGGTACAGCATTTAGTTATTTTTTCTGTACGCAAAATGCAACAAATGCTTTCAGTAATATTTATGTTTTGTTCAGCAGACGTTATTGCATAGAAGTTTGTATATTCCAATAATATATCATGTTTATTGTACACAGGTCCTTTTAACTGAAAATGTCTGGAACTCAACGTTGTGAAGGGATTTCCTTGTGCTTTTTAAAGTAAATATATTTTGTTTTATGAATTCCTAGACAATATATGTGTACTAAACCACACTTTCCTTCCCACATTTCCATTTTATGTTCGGAATTCTTGGAATTTCGGCACGATTTCCGTTTACTCAGTTGACGTTGATGGGTGTTTAAAACAACAATCGACCATCAACGTGTCCGTGTATTTATATGGTTTAGTCTCTTTTTACCGTTCAAAACAGTTCACCAGACCAGCGTTTCCAATTTAACCAGTTCTAACCTCGTTTCTTTCAAGAAACTGACTTTTTCTTGTATCAGAAATATTTAAGGTACAACAGCCACATTTAAAACCATGTTATTCCGGGAATTTGTCAAATCCACACATAATCAAGAAAATCGTATTTTTAAACAAATTGCATATCGTAGCATCGTTTATTCTCTTTACCGCTTATCAATTGGATTGAGAGGCAATCACAGAGCAGACAAATTTATTGCACCAAAATAAAGCCCCGAGGCGTGTCTACAGATGGAAGAGCACAATTCTTTGCTTGCATGTTGCACTAAAATAATGGTTTTTCATACAAGAAGAAGAATTTGAAAAGATTATCGTTGTCTTACGAAATTTTTGTCAACTAAAAATTGCAAATAGTTTAATGAATCTAGGTATGGTTTTTGCCACAGGTGGCTCACTTCAAACGGCAACTGATTTGCTGACAGAACAGGCACGAAAACCTCGGTTTAGTTTAAGAAAGTACTTACATAAATTGGTAAGTATCTCACCAGACCATGAACTTGAGCTTTTTGATAAGCTTATAAAACCAATTTTATTGCATGATTCAGAAATATGGGGTTTTGTTAAAGGGCCTAGTATAGAACGTGTGCCTACGCTGTTCATGAAATCCCGTCTTGGGGTTTAGGTCTTTATGCAAAATGACTTTGTTTACTGTGAGTTATGGAGATTAGATATGTATTCATATGCCCTAATGTTCTTAAATATTTGGTTAAAGTAATTACCTCAAGTTAAAATAAATACATTTATATTTCATCTAGCTCTTTTCATTTAAGATTATCAAAGCAATAAAACCTACATTTTACCTTCTTTTTAATTTCCAAAAAAACAAAGTTTGTGCTTGGCATTTTTTTTAAACAATGTAGATATGTCAAGTTTAAGGTCACCATGACAAAATGGCCCGTACAAAAACCAACACACAAAACGACACAAAAACACGTAAAACACCATGATGCAACAGACATTTAGAAAAATCTATTTTTTGTGTTTTTCGCATTTTTTATTATTTTCTTTTTTATTTATAATTTCTAAATGAATGCTCCAAGAAATGTTAAGTTACCGAGTTGGTACGATCAATGACTTTCAGTTTTAAGCTATAGCTAACCTCACATTTTCAATTTACAGTATTTTTTGAGGAAGAAAAAGAAAAAACAATATGCATTTACTCTCTCCAACGAGGCCACTTAGGGGCTGAAGAGAACGATAGGAAAGTAAACTGAAGTAAAATTAAAAAGAAAGGAGTGAAAAAGAGAGAATTCTATGCACAAATGTCTTAATTCACGAGTGATCATAGAAAGCAATACTTTCACGAGTGGCGTATACACTCTTGAAAATATGATTAACTATGGTTACGAGTAAAATACATTTTAATCTTACATCAAAAATTCAACATTTTTTTTCTGTTTCTTTTAGGCTGAAACAGCCAAATAAGTTATAGCGCGGGAAACAATAACACCATGACGTCGTCATGTTGAGGTCGTTTGTTCCCAGCTTAATAAATGTTACGTTGTGTTTTTGAAGTGTGCCGGGGTACAAAACAACGTCAGAGTCATGGATACACCGGTACAACAGTTATATTTTTCAATGTAGTGAAAAATATAGATGAACAGATGAATATATGTTTATTCCACCGCATAGCTGTTTTAAGATTGTTTGCAACTGTGTTCAGTGTCGGATAGTTAACACCTGTGTAAAAGCTAATCGGAATTTGTAAGTAAAAGAATTATTGTCTGTTTCATCTTACTCATTTTGAATATGTAATAATAATTCAACATTGACCATCTATGACGACCATTACCTGATGGTCAAGCTTTATTCTTTAATTCCTCCGTACACGAAGAAACAAACAATAAAGAAAATATATATATAGACAAAAGTGCAAAGGAACAATAGAGAAAATATATAGACAAAAGTACAAAGGAACACTAATAACATATAGAAGAGATATTATAAACAGTTATTCGAGCACAGCATATATATATAAAACATATGATTAATACAAACATACAATGGATTAACTCAAGATTTTGAAAATATTAAAAGCAAACAAAAAATATTTCAAGAGGGGTTGGAGTATAATTTATAGAAACATATGTAACCAAGAGACAACTTAATCTTGCACGAAAGCGAAATTTGCCAGACAAAAGGTTACAGTGCTTATATACATAAAAACAAAAAGGAGCCTATTGACTTAATCTTGTTCGAAAGCGAAATTGCTAGATAAAGGTAAAGCAAACATATAAGTGGTTTACCTCTATAAAACTAGAAACCATGTATATCTAATTATATCTAGTTATATAGTTATCTTTTAGGACAGAAAACGACGGGCAAGATTAAAGCGAACATTAAACAAAAGCGTCTAAGGATTAAAGTGACTCAAATACAGCAATGGCAAACACATGTATATCAGCAATAGCATTCATGTGTATATCAGCAATAACATAACTATGTATATCAGCAATAGCATACATGTGTATATATATCAACAATAGCATACATGTGTATATCAGCAATAGCATACATGTGTATATCAGCAATAGCATATATGCGTATATCAGCAATAGCATACATGTGTATATCAGCAAAAGCATACATGTGTATATCAACAATAGCATACATGTGTATATCGGCAATAGCATACATGTGTATATCAGCAAAGCATACATGTGTATATTAGCAATAGCATACACGTTTCATACAACAAAGTGTTGACAAAACTATTGGTTTTGATACATAAGTTTGTGCAATGTTATGAGCAGATGGGCATTTACAAACATACCGTTTTCAACCTGCGTGCTTAACAATGCAATTTGCCTACACTGAGTCAGTAAGGGGCTACGTATTAGTGCACGAATTTTTCGGCGTAGCTGTCTAAGCTCGCTTTTGACCTACATTTCTGTATAATGACGTCTGTCTGGGATTTCAGCAATCCGCCGTTCTATTGGATGATTTCATAAACACTGAAAATGACGTGTGGGGA
>Ga0224511_10003987_pt1 | contig 10952 bp, 5 predicted proteins | sample SF_May12_sed_USG_2_FD_169988 | JGI IMG/M metagenome (GOLD analysis project Ga0224511, IMG submission 169988) | Sediment microbial communities from San Francisco Bay, California, United States - SF_May12_sed_USGS_8_1 | ecosystem: Environmental > Aquatic > Marine > Sediment | place: USA...
ACAATATCTAGGCCAAGTTCGAATATTGGTCATGTCGGATCAAAAACTAGGTCACCAGGTCAAATCTGAGAAAATTCTGTTACAAACATTACTTTTAAATTTTAAAACTATAGACTTAAGATTTAGATGCCAGGTGTCGCTGTTGTACTTAAAGCAATGAAAAAAAGGGAATTTAAAATCTTTTGTCTCAGGTGAGCGATCCAGGGCCCTCTGGGCCCTCTTGTTTCTTTTCTGTTATGTTTCTGTTATGTCTACACTAGTACACTAAGTACACAGTTATACATGGTTATACATCGGCTATGTGAAATATATCCTCGGTTGAAGTAGTTTTTGCGTTTTTAAATCGTGTGAGTTTATATCCGACGGTCATGAATTTTGATGTGGCAATTATTCCGACTAGACCGTGCGTTCAGACTCCAATTGCCCTTCTAATCAGATTCATGTGGTAAAGCAGTCAGTCGCTTCAAAAGAAAAAATGCTGGTGAATCTAGAAATGATTTCTATGTAGACATACATATAAAACCCTTATCAATCTTGTATAAACTTCTTTAAATTAAACAACCAAAGCAATTGCGTGTGATAATGACAAAACGGTCCAGGAATAACTCTTTTCAAATATAAACTATTATTATTTTGATTGATTTTGACATCATATACATAATAATACAATTAATATCACATGCTTTTTGGTTTGCCTCTTGTGAAACAGAGCATTTTATGTGAAACGCAATCTTCCTTTTCTTTTTCAAGTGCTCTAACAGATAATTTTAGCCACTTACGGTAATAGTTTCTCCTCTAATGCGCGAAATGCCAATTCAATGTTTCCATCAGTCGTAAGGAAAGAAATAATTGACCGCTACTATGCTTTAAGAGTTTTTGTGAAGATAGTACAATAGAGCTATGTTAGAATCATTTGTTAATATGATAAAGTGATACCGGAAATGCGCCATTTTGTTTTGTGTTTACATTGGATCGTACCATTTTCTGATGGATGCTGTACAGTGCCCACCAAAAGTCTAGAGACAGAGTTACAGAAACTGCTCCATTCTATGTTGTTATAACATATACGTTTGTATCAGAATTAAGCAAAATAACGATGTAAATGATTTTAACATAATGTTAAATTGTACATAAATGCACATCAGACATGTGAAGGTAATGTTGAAATATATTTCGTACCTGATGTTTCTGAAATTCCAGAAACATATATGTTTCCACCAAATTAACATTGGATGCAATGGGACTGAAAATTACCACACTTTCTCAAGAGCATGTGAACCACTCACCATTGTTAAATTGGAAATCCTTTATAAAATTAGTTAAAGTAATTATTTATGACTATAGAACATTCAGTTAAATTAAATTGTTTGAACATGCATTGAAGTTATTAAATTTGATAGGACATGGTGTTGTAATGGAAGGTAATAGGAAAATGACAGGTTGTCTCCAGACTTTTGGTGGGCACTGTATATGTGTTGTTTGATATAACTTTAAAGATGAAAGCATACACTTTCACAACAAGTATGAGTGCACGAACATGTATATAATCCAAATAATCAACTTGATGAGAAGCATACAAAGAACGGCAATGTACATTGAAACTAGAAATATTTTTCGAGCACTAACAGTCCCGTCTTACCTGAGACATGCAACAGTATACGTTGAAATGGTTTTGCAACATATTAAATAAATTAGTTTTGCAATAATATTCTCAGATATCTCGGAGTTTGATAAGGTCCTGACGCACTTGATTTATTAGTAACGAGGCGTCAAATTATAGTTCGTTATACAACATGTTGAGTGCAAGTGTACGTAAGTCTTTTTTCTGATTGATTGATTGATGACCTGCCAACGTTAATTGACGCTAGATATATTAACAAACGTCTTCAAAAATAGGACAGTACATTAAAGTTACTCTCATTTTGAGATGAAGTAAAACAGTTAACTTTAATGTAACGTTTGGTCTTTTTTCAAGCGTGTATGCTTGTAAATGCGATTATTTGGTGTTAAAATACAGTGATATCATTTTAGGAGTAAAACGTTATTGGCCTCGAGGAACGGTTGTTATTGCTGATATACGTTTAATATGTAATATCATTTTACTTGAGCAGAAAAAACATACATATTTCGACAAAATATTTTCTCAGCTTTCTTTCAAGAATTGCCTCCATTGTCAAAGAATCCTTTTATATAATGTCAGCAAATAATATTTTACAGAACGAATCAAAGTTGTTTTAGTAAATATAAGGATAAATTGTTACCTGTCATCTATTTATTTGTATTTAACCTTTAATTTCTAGATTAAATTGTACAAAACACATTTTCCCACATTTTTGGAATTAAATGTTTTGTCCGCCTATAAATATTTTATGAGAAATAACAGACAGACATAATTGTTCCCCATTATCAACTGCCATTCAGTTCGACGTCAGATTATTTTATAGCTGCGTTTAATGATACTTCAAGTGCCATGTTTGTCATATTCCTGATTGACTGCCTTTGATAAGTTCACATGAATTGCTTGACATGCGGACACGTTAAACAAAACATTGCCACAGCAGAAAAAAGTGATAAAGCTCATGTTTGCACAGGACTTGGTTTGTATGCCGCTCGCCAATAAAACGGAGCCTAATGATAATTCCCAGTATTTACTGGTGTCATGTTTGCTTGTGGAAAAATCATTTTAATAAATAAAGATATGAAAACTAGTAATAACAATACAAAACAAATTCAAAACACCGTCTAAGTGTATGTTGCATCTTTTTATATTTCTTTTTTATTGTTGTTCGATGTGTTTATTTGTGTACGGGATATTTTGTCTTGTCAGGGTGCCTTTTAACATGACCATATCTACATTGTTGCAACATTACTCCTTTCAACTTCTTTTCAATTAAAATTTTATATTAACTTAATCATCTTACCTTCTGCTTGATCGGAATAACTATTCTGCAGAACAAAATATATATTATACATAAACGGTAGACTGAATCACTTATTTAATAAGTTTTAGTCGTTGAAATGCTTTATTAAATGTTTATTATGTCTCCATTGCAAACTACCAGTCACAAAGAAACATTATTTTCATCACCTTGGCAAAAGCAATGTCATTAACTGATACGAATACATCTCTTAAAAGTAGTGTACCCAAAACTAACATTAAGCAAAACAACTTGACATTACAGTACCTGTTAAACCACAAATATAATCATATCAATATATAATATACAAATGATATAAATATAGCATACCTTTGCAAAATTATCTTATTTAAATAAGCCCAAGATGTATTGATAAAATAGTTTGCCCTTATATTTGACAGGTACTCTGTTTATGATGCTCCCGGTATGTATTTCAAAGTAGTGATATTAACGTAAATAATAGGAATATTTTTATTCTGTATTTAAAACCGTAATCTTCAAACATAGCCCTTTCAAACGATACCAAATTCTCTATATCGCTTAAATAGTCAATTTGACCCAAAATGTCAGACTTGGACACATATGACCACATTATTTCATAAATTGTACAAATTGTAATATTATCATGGTGGCCATTTTCAATCGAGTATTAAATTGACATGAGACCACTCATCATCCTGACACTGCTTTTTGTCTGATCATTTGTCTCCTAGAAGTGTTATACGAGTAATCTAAAAACAGTTTGGAATACACCGATGGTAAATCGAAATAAAGATAAAGACGAGTGTTTCCTCTATTTGTTAATTATAGCCTTTAATATAAACACAAATAATTTCTATTAATTGCTAAGTACAACTTAAATGAAAAGTCACGCTCTTCATTCTAGCTAAATAATAAGGCATCTTCAACAATTCACGGAAGCGCAAATTGTCGGCTATATGTATTAAAATTGTTTTCAAACTGGGATTGCAAGGATTTTGTTTTCACATTTAGTTTTACCAGTTTAACAAAATCAATACGTACATACTTTTTTCAAGATTGCCACTGTAATCGAAGTTAAGTGCATTCTTTCGAAATGCAGTACGATACTTGAAGGATCTGCCCAATGTGCCCAATACACATGCGTATGCCTGATATTGTCGTGACAAAGCATATTGCTAGCAAATCTAATTCCCAAATGCATCCTTCAAAACGTTACAGCAAGAAAAAACGAGTTAAGTGTTCAGCAAATATTGCTTTGACTTAATATAACATGGCGTGTTTTATGTATTTAATCACATTGCATCTGAGACTCGATCCGTCTTCTTAAATAGATTAAGGGATAATTCAACACGGGATATAAAGTAATTCTAAACTAAAATGTTTTGGAACAACATTCCAACCAAATGTTGTAATACAAAAATGTTATATGGATATGCAATATTTTATTATGGTATGCTAATTGTAAACTATGCCTACATTTCAAGTCGCCACCTACAAAGAATGTACAATTCCAGAGTATCCATATATACGATACCTCCAATGGCGCCTGGTACATGCATTCTGAAACGTGTTATCCTAAAATAGAGACAAAATGTTCTGCTTTTCACTGGCGTCAAGATGTCAACAGATTCTTATTTGGAATGCAAATGAAGCTTATTACATCTGTAACAAGGCCATTTGCTACGCACATACACAATAACCCAAATAATTTGTCCTACTTCCGCTCAATAATTGCTAAAAAGGAAAGTATTTCCTCTGCATTGTCCAGGACATTGGCTTTATTTTGTTCATCTGTGCTATTATCACGTTATCGAAGAACTCTTAAAAGTATAAAAAACATGGACACATACTTAAAAACATGTTTTATAGGGCCGACCTACTTGCTTTTCGGTGCTGTTGTTTAAATAAGGGCATTGATTGTTATAAGTATCTCGTTTACCCCTGTGTGAGCTGATTAAAATTGTATAAATACGGCAATAAATAGTACTGTGTTCATGTTGTCCTCGACATATAAATAGGAACAGGTATTCCTGAAAAACAATTACATGATTTCGTTTGTTTAAGACATATACGTATAGAGAGATATACATGTATTTTTATATTATGTTTCTTCTTCTTCTTCTTCTTCTTCTTCTTCTTCTTCTTCTTCTTCTTCTTCTTCTTCTTCTTCTTCTTCTTCTTCTTTTGAATTAATTTACTTTTTTGTCATCAAACAAGAATTGGAATGTCATTTTTGAAACTAAACAACTAAAACAAAACGACTTTTTCTTTTCATTAGTCTCTCTTCTTGCATTAAAATGACAACAATTGTTGGCGTTGTCTAAGGTTCTCAACTAAATATAGATGCGTTTTCCTGACAATACGGAAACGACGCATATTGCCATCAAATCTAATGCACAAATACATCATTCAAACAGTTAGAGCAAGCAATAACCCAGTTAAGTGTTCTGCAAATATCACAGTGACTTGATATAACAAGACGTGATTAATGTATTTCAATTACATTGTATTTTGTCTTTTATCCATCATGTTTAATGAATAAGACAATATTTCAACACTGCATTTCACATGTTTCGTTCATGACTAGTGAAACCATAACAAAATGAAACGACATTCCATAAAAATGATGTGTTACATCATATTACTTGTTTAATAATACAAATGCATTGGTTTAATATTGTGTGTCTTCATCATTTTAAGCTCATCGTGCATACAGTTCAAACAAACATCTTCAAATGACGCACAATTCCATGTTTTGTGTATCATAGCGACAACTGTGATCTAGTACGTAATTTCAGAAATTAGACCAAATGCTTGTCATCTTTATTGGCGACAGATTGTCAACAGATTCTTGTCAGAATGCAAATACAGCTAATAACATCAGTCACTAGGTCATCTGTTACGCACAAATATCCATAAAAAAACCAAAATACCTCCAGCTTTCTGCTCAATAATTGCTACAAATGAATATTTCCTCCAAGTTGTCCAGAAAATAGGCTTTAATTTGTCCATCTTTGCTTTGAGCCTGTTATCTGAAGAATTCACTGATGACAAAATTGACACACAATAACCCAAATAATTTCTACAACCGCTCAATAATTGCTACAAATGAAAATATGTCCGCCGTGTGTGTCTAAAATGCTGCGAAATGAGAGACATTTGCGCAGCGCACGGTATGGTTCTGTACCTATGTCTGTATAAATCCCTATATGAAATATTTACATCACTGGTTGAATTGAACATTTCCTAAACTATCAATCATGATCATTTACAACAATAAATGGTCAATTTTAATCCAATGGATTAGGGATTTTAGTGTAATGATTGTCTGGTGACAATCTGACCTAGTAATTACAAAAGATAACGCACTGCCTATTTGTGTTTAACTAATCACACGAACAAAAAAATACAGAAAGGGGAGGAGATTAAAGTTTTGCGGAACTGTGCATTGGTGAAGATACCATATGTATGTGTATGAATATACATGAAATCTAACTGGACTGGCTGTAATAGTGTGCTATTAACTATGCGCGAATACAGGGCGAGCGCTATATGTTGTTACTAAAGCAACATTCATGTTTGCTTTTAGTCTGTTTTGAAAAATTATCTTATGCAACACATGGGCCAGTACAAACATACCACGGGTTCATGCAACCGCCGCACTTGGGTTTTGTTGTTGTTCTTGTTTAAGTGGACACTCGTTATATTACTCTGCTTAGTATTATATTATTTGTATTTGAAGCTTGTTAAAAGTATAATATTATTTGTTAATATTATGCTACACTTGTTAACCTAGACATGCATTAAATAAAAAGTATTAATAATTTAAAACAGCAATCACGTATTTTACATCTCATGTTATCTTTAAAACTAACTTCTGTCCCAAGGGTAAATGTTAACGCATTATTTATTAAATCTAGTGTATTTCTCAGCCCATATCAAAGGTACATAACTGCGCCAGTTTAAATCTAACTAAATGCGTATTATCTCTCGTGTAAGGATTATTTCTCTTGTATGTTTCAGGTAAGACAACTCCTAGTGTAGCCCTTGCAGATGTGGTAAAAGTTGTGGTTGTTTGGTGTTTATGGTTCATATAGTCATCGCGTCGTTTAATATGCCTAAGTGGTAAGTGTTAAGAACAATTATAATTTGATAAGGTTGTAATTAAGATATTAAAAAGCTATATCAACGGCTAAATTATGCACCGTCAAAGCCAGAAATGTTGAAACCAACATGGCAATAGGGCATACTTTGTTTAACTGTTCGATATGTAATGTGTTTTACTAGTGGAAGTATTCCTCTCAGTAAAACTGTTTTGTAGCATATGTCTTATTTAATATAGTCTTATGTTTATATGGTTTGGGCCATTTATGGTGATTTTCTACTTTGTGTTGCAATGAAGGACGCGTATTTTAATAGATGTTGTATAAAAAGTTTATGCCTTTTGTTTAAATTTACTTAAAATACTTAGTTAAGAAATGGTAAATGGCAATAGTTGTAACTATACCTATTACCTTACATGACAGAACAACGTTTTATACTGACCGTTCGGTTATAGTTACCCTAATATGTTTTAAATCGCTATGTACCTATTGTTAAAGGTGTAAGCCTTATATTGAGATTTTGTAATATTCTTGCTGTTTTTATCGACGTATTTCTAAGACGAAAAATCTGATCTACTGTAAAACAAGAGAAGTATATGAGACAAAACAAAAGCAAATATTAAAATGATACCTTATATCCTCGTCCCCACTCGCGTTTTCATTAAAAGTAAATACGGCTTCCCGTACATGCTCTTTTTAATATTTCTCTCTTTGACAAAAGCAAGCAACTTGGCGATGTTTTTCCAGGATTCATGTAGAACAAATAAAAATAATGGATACGTACGGCCTTGTATCCCAATATTATAACGCCATAGTCCTAATTTTTGTTAAGTGAGTGTACGGGTTGCTATAGCGAAACTTTTGTTTAAACTCGCCCCACCCCGACACACACCAATGAAGGTCCCTGACAGTATCAAGGCGGTAACTCAACATTTCTTTTAATAAATAATAAACAATATAAATAAAAAGTAACAGTTTATACTAAATGTATTTTACGTCATGTTGATTTGCGGGTTTCGTGCTGTGCAAAGTGTTGGTTTTTGTACGGGCCATTTTGGCATGACCCTATCTACATTGATAGCAACATTTTTTAAATATCTCTTCAATTTATGTTATTGTATGTATTTTATCACCACTAATAAAGTCATATCACGATGATAAACCCTGGCAGTACACCGTTCATAATGCTTTGGGTATGTATTTCAAAATGGTGGTATTGACATAAATAAAAGGAATAGTTTTAATTCTATATTTGAATCTGTAAACTTCCAACATAGCTATTTAAATGATACCAAATTCTCAATTTTGCTTATTAGCCAATTGGACCCTAAATGTCAAACTTTTATAAATGTGTATGCCACATGAGCAATTTGTAGCGTTATTGCAGTTGTTCGATTACTATTTACAGTCGAAAAGAATAAGTTAAGCTTCCTAAAGCCATACCGTCAAATACCATAAGTGCTAGACCGCTCGCCCCGAGAGCAGAAGGTCTTAGGTTTAAAACCGGACCCCGTCATGTCAAATGTATCATTAATAAACAAGTATACTGAGATAGGTCTAGCTCTTTTCGCGAATCTCGTTAAAATATAGTATGTATTTCGTCTGGAATGAGCAGTCAAGGGTGAGTAATATAAGTTTGGACAACTTGGTAATACGTATAAACTAAATAAATCCAATACGTCCGAGATCAACGTCCGATGACAAAGATCCCAATACAATCGTTTCGTCTCTGCCTTCTGTGATTGTATCCGTTTTCTGTGCGTGAATATAGTTTTCCACGGTTTCTAAATCAAGCCAAAAGTTGATAACGAAATATCTCCCTATTATTTTGACGGTCTTTCGTCCCATGTGATTTAATCCATGCGAGATGCTGTGTTGCGAGCGAATAAGAAATCAATCGCCATGTTACGGAACGTGATCTTATATTTGACGGCATTTTAATCAGTTTTTGGTAGGCTATGTCTTTGATCCGGAGTATACTGAGCGTTAGACCATTCTTGGTTTATTTGACAAATGTTCGAAATACAAGAAAGCAATGCTACCAAATTGCCTAGTTTCCTCCTTTTAAATTAACGTATCGACAACCCGTTTGTTGAACCGTCTGATTTACGTTTGGTCGCGACAAAAGGCGGAAAGTTACATAACGTTGTAACGCTCAACTTCATTTGGACTAATCAAAAGACTAAATCTTCTCTCACAGTGTATCGCTGGCAACGCGCACATGTTTCGTTTGACGTTATTTGCTTTGTGCATTTGTCGAAGAATCGTACGTCACTTAGAGCGTTTTGACTATACGTTAACTGGAATTTACTTGTAGAGGAGGACGAGGACAACATGAGTACAAAGAACACACATAATGGCATCTTAAGACCTAGCATTGAGAAAAAGTCACCGTTTGATATATATAAAATACCTCATGCAATCCAAAATCTAAGTACTATATACGGTTCTTACTTTTGCATTTGCATTTATACTATTTTCTTATACAAATACAATATAATAATTATTTAGGTCAAACCTGTGTCGAATCCCTTAAGAGATGTGTAAAATGATGTATTATATACATTCTGTATCAGTAGTATTTGTTTCTCCCGCAACTTATAAAAGATATGTGATAACTCAATCGTGAACAAAAGATAACAAAAGGGATAAATAAGTACAGTAAAATATTAATATTACCAGATCATATTACCATGTATTAACACAAATATCTAAATGGCATAACCGTTTGGCTATTTCTGTTGTTTACAATACAATTAAATAAAAGCTGAAGGAAACAAATCGTGGTAAAAGGTTGTATATGTCTGCTATTATATCCGCTGAAAAAATACCATGCAAAACATAGCTCATTGGCATGCAACAATATTTAGAAGACGCCCTTGTGGATTTTTTATCGCCAACGTTAAATTGTTTCCCCCACGCGTTTCATGTGTTGCCCCTGTTTCATGTGCGTAAGGACATCAAAAATGGTTCGTACTGACACCGCAAAGTCTGACGCTAGTTGCTGGACGTGAAGCATTGTATAATAGACGTTTATCAACGAACGTTGATTCCAAATACTATCCAGGGAGCAAAACATGCATCTGACATTATTTTCATTTTGTTCAATTATGTATAATGTAACAGTGAATGTAACTGTATCAAACGTCTGTTGAATCGTAGATAAGTTCATTCTACAATATCCCCTTTACAGTTATCATATTTAATAGTTTGTATACCTATTTCCGCTTTTATTGAAATGTTACATTCGTAAGAATATTCAATCTGTAATTGACTTCTTTCCAATAACTTGAATCAGTTAAATTCGCGAGAATGTATCGGTTTTAGACATTTTAAATTATTTGTTAGATTAACATGTGAGAGAATAATACAATAAATGGGTTAAATGAACTACAGCATAGGCCGTTTATCTGATCGTGGATAAAATATATGTCTGGTGAGAAGAAATAGCAAACATACTAAACCATTTGATTTACACTCGAATGTCATGTAAAAATAACATTTGCCGTATTTGCAGTTGTTCGGGATATTATAGCTATTGAGTTTTTTGTCATCTCTGTTTTCTTAATGCTGTAACATTTAAACATAGTATAAATATATAAAAATCTGATGCATTGAATAGTTTTCCTTAATTACTTTCGAATATACTGATGCATCTGTAGATAAAACAGAAACATAAATATTTTTTGGTAAAAACTCTATTTCTGTATTTACTAAATCGAATAGTTTATTCTGTGTTACATTTTATGATTTTCTTTAATTATCTGTACATGTACCAAACATGCACCTTAAATGAGACGAACAAGTGAAATACGTTCTCGGTTGTATTAGGTGTATATTTAGTTAATAAGATACTTATACTATAGAACATGTTAATAGTTTCTCTAATTACATTCGCTTCTCGTAGAGATGTCTAGACGCATTTGATTATCATACGAATGCTTTGCAA
>Ga0224511_10003988_pt1 | contig 10952 bp, 5 predicted proteins | sample SF_May12_sed_USG_2_FD_169988 | JGI IMG/M metagenome (GOLD analysis project Ga0224511, IMG submission 169988) | Sediment microbial communities from San Francisco Bay, California, United States - SF_May12_sed_USGS_8_1 | ecosystem: Environmental > Aquatic > Marine > Sediment | place: USA...
GATATGTGACCACGCAAAAGAAAATTCTTAAAAATCGTCCGGTGCCCGGGCGATTATCAAATTCGCCGGTGATGTGCAAATCGCTGAAATCGTACGATGTCAGTTTTATTTGTGACCGTAGCATTAATCAGAATGTTTGTCTTAGCAAGTTCTAGGCCAAGTTCGAATACAGGCCATGTTGGATTACCAAAGAGGTCACCACGTCAAACCTTAGAAAATTATTGTTTATACTCTAGAGGCAACATTAGGCACCGGATTTTTTCTGAAGTTTGGTCAAAATGTTTGCTTTGAGTTCAAATATGGGTCATTTCGGGTCAAAAACTAGGTCACAGGACAAATCTTAGGAAATTATTGTTTACACTCTAGAGGCCACATTTGAGACCCGATGTTGATGAAACTTGGTCAGAATGTTTGCTATTACAATATCTATGACAAGTTTGAATATGGGTTATGTAGGGTCAATCACTAGGTCAAAAAAGTCAAATCTTAGGAAATTCTTGTTTACACTCTAGAGCAAAATTTGCGACCCGATTTTGATGAAACTTGGCCAGAATATTTGTTTTGACAATATCTAGGCCAAGTTCGAAAATATGTCATGGCTGGTCAAAAACTAGGTCACCACGCAAATCTTAGGAAATTCTTGTTTACACTCTAGATGCCTCATTTGCGATCCGATTTTGTCGAAACTTGGTCAGAATGTTTGTGTTGGAAATATCTAAACGAATTTTGAATATGAGTCATGTTGGATTACCAAGTAGGTCACCAGGTCAAATCTAAGAACATTCTTGTTTACACTCTAAAGGTCAGATTTGCGACACGATTTTGATGAAACTTGATCAGAATGTTTGTCTTAGCAATTTCTAGGCCAAGTTCGAATATGGGTTATGTTGGATTACTATGTAGGTCACCAGGTCAAATCTAAGAAAATTCTTGTCTACACTATAAAGGCAACATTAGCCAACAGAGTTCTATGAAACTTAGTCAGAATGTATGTTTTGACAATATCTAAACCAACTTTGAATATGGGTCGTGTCGGGGCAAAAACAAGGTCACCAAGTCAAATCTAAGAACATTCTTGTTTACACTGTAGAGGCCAGATTTGCAACCCGATGTTGATAAACCTAAATCAGAATATTTGTCTTAGCAATGTCTAAGCCAAGTTCGAATATGGGTCATGTTGGATTACCAAAGAGGTCACCACGTCAAATCTTAGAAAAAACATTGTTTACACTCTAGAGGTTACATTAGTCACCGGATTTTTATAAAACTTGGTCAGAATGTTTGCTTTGAGTTCGAATATGAGTCATGACGGGTCAAAAACTAGGTCACCAGGACAAATCTTAGGAAATTCTTGTTTACAATCTAGAGGCCACATTTGAGACCCAATTTTGATGAATCTTGGCCAGAATGTTTGTTGTGACAATATCTTGGCCAAGTTCGAAAATATGTCATGTCTGGTCAACAACTAAGTCACCAGGCAAATCTTGGAAAAATCTTGTTTACACTCTAGATGCCACATTTGCGACCCGATTTTATCGAAACATCGTCAAAATGTTTGTGTTGAAATATCTAAACCAATTTAGAATATGGTTCATGTTGGATTACCAAGTAGGTCACCAGGTCAAATCTAAGAAAATTCTTGTTTACACTCTAGAGGGCGGATTTGCGACCCGATGTTAATGAAACTTCATCAGAATTTTTGTCATAGCAATATCTAGGCCAAATTCGAATATGGGTTATTTTTGATTACCAAGTAGATCACCAGGTCAAATCTTAGAAAATTCTTGTTTACACTCTAGAGGCAACATTAGTCACCGGATTTTTTTAAACTTGGTCACAATGTATGTTAAGACAATATCTTAGCCAAGTTAGAATATGGGTCATGTCGAATTAAAAACTAGGTCACCAGGACAAATCTTAGGAAATTTTTGTTAACACTCTAGAGGCCACATTTGCGACCCGAGTTTGATGAAACTTGATCAGAATGTTTTTCTTGACAATATCTAGACCAAGTTCGCATATGGGTCATGTTAAGTATGTCACCAGGTCAAAGTTTAGAAAATTCTTGTTAACACTCTACAGGCCACATTTGTGACCGGATGTTTATGAAACTTGGTCAAACTGTTTGTCTTGACAGTGTCTAGGACAAGTTTGAATATAAGTAATGAAGGGTAAACAAACTGTCAAATCTTAGACAATCATTGTGAATACTAGTAAAGTTAAGGCCTTCAGATTTTGACCACATGTACAACGTAGTTTGTGGAATTAAACTTTAACATTTTATAACATTAAAGTTGACCCTTTTACCTACTTTTTAAAGCTTTCCCAGCCCTCTTGTTTTATTTTAGGTTTCGCTAATTGACTCGTCACCTAATCCATTACCATATAAAATGAAGAGATACAATAACATACACACAATCTTTTTTTAAATTTCTTTAATTTCTCCTATATTGTAATTGTGTGCAGTCACCTGTATTTTCTCAAGTATTTTCTTACATAATTGGAAGAGCTGCATAAGGCACAAAAGAAGAAAACTGACGAACAAAACTCGTTCAAATACAGATATATCAGATAAATCTTATATGGAAATCGATATAACAATAACAGCAAATTAACAAAACACAGTGTTGAGGCAACTAACAGTATTTTGTTCACAATTATCAAGAAATTGAAACATTTTAAAGCAAATGAGGAAGGCAAACAAGGAAGAAATGTTATGGATAGTCTGACAGATGGTCTGAACAGTCTAACAAAAATAGCAAAGTCTGCCAATGAATCCATCACGTTCAACAAGCGACACGACAAGAAACCACACTGACGAGATAATGAATGCAGTAACATAACGTATGTCTACAATCAAACAAGATTCGGATTGTTTTGCAGATGATCCGAAATAAAAACATGCAAACGTCTACAAAGAATGACTGCAACTGACCCCAAGTATTCACCAAAGAAAGCTGCATCTAAATTAAAAGAAGGGAGAACCGAGTGTTCAGAAAAGACGCAGAATAAGTCAGGCCGAACAGGAACTTCTCACATCGGGAAGCCAGCAGCGCGGGTTTGAACAAATTGACGATGATATTAAAGCAACAATTGCAGAAAAGGCCACAGATTGGAAGAAGGAGGCAGCAGTTCAACTATTGAAGTTTGAAGAGAAGAGGAGAAACAGTATTTGGAATAGCATAAACAAAATATGTCTGAAGACTCAAACAAATGCATTTAAGCAAGAGCACGAAAAAACGAATCCTTTCTTCAATGATGATGACGATAGCATTCGGAAAGCGACTGATATCTTCCCGACAGATTGCCAAACAACAGAGCAAAGGAGGGCTACACTTCCAGTGGTCATATAATGACGCAGTAAAGGGGAACACGCGCTATTTTAAAAGTAATCACCAGCAAAACCAAACTACTTATATAGGCAAAAATGTGCAGACAAATACCTGATACGCACGCACCAACAAAGTAAAACGCAATACCCAAACTACAGCACCCAAATATCCCCACCCAGCAAAATTACTGCCACACCAGAGAACGAAACAGTCAATACGCCAACTTACCACCCTGCACTCAAAATAAATAAATAAAACCTTCCACTAATGAACAATCACTACTAGAAAATGGTTTAAAATCTACACCAACACGCCAAAACACAATAAATTAAAGAAGACGTAGAAGATTTTGCAGAAAACTAAGATTAGCAGAGTTTCTTTGAAGAAAATGGATATGAAATTGTTGTTGACCCTTTTTGCCAAAAATAACTTAATACAATTGTCGAAGCACAAATTTGGAGGAATTTGTTAGACAATGTTTCTTATTACACCAAAAATATTTTTTCCAAATGTCTGTTGCGTCTTGGTGTTTGTTCTACGTGCTTTTTTGTAGTTCTGTGTGTTGGTTTTTGTACGGGTCGCTTTTTCAAGGTGCCCTTAAACTTGACATATCTACATTGTTTACATCATTAATTCTTTGAATATCTCTGCAATTTATAATAAACGATATAATCTTACAACAGAAGTAAGAGCAGCAATTAAATTATTACGTGACAATGAAGGTATAGAATTAAAGAAGCAGATAAAGGAAACTGTGTTGTTATCATGGACAGAGTATTACTAAGAATTAATTATGACATCATAAGTGAAACAAACAAATAAGCACAATGGAATGAAGATCTTTCAAGAAAATAAAAGTTAAATACCCAAAATTTAGTTCAAGTTTCAATGATACACTTGCAAATAAGGATTAAGATTACCTGTTAAATTTTGAAGATTAAACAATTAACTTTTATGTTAAGCCGAAATTTTATACGTCTTACCAAATTTCAAAATAACTTATTAATAAACAAAATGACGGATCAACTACAGTAACCATTTCTTATGTAGACGATTTAAAATTACGCTTATTCTTGCTGGACCAACGTGTCTTACACATAGACATGGAGAAGAAGAATTAAAGTTTTGGTTAAATAAATAAAAAGACAATTCTGGAAAACAATACATTCTTCTTTAAAGATATGTTTAACAAACAATTAAAGGGCACTCCAAACGAATATGACACCCATGTCTGCAACACTTTCATCGGGTATAAAGAGAAAGGAGAAATGTCGAATGACACATATGCCCCCTGGCTCCCTATGTCTAAAGGGGGTTTCGATAGAAAGGTATTTAAAAGGTACAAGGAGCCTGTTATAAATAGGTTCATATTTAAGAAGTGTGATGATTAACATGATGTGACTGGTCTGGGGTTAATGTCTTCAGGCTTTGTCATCAATAGCGTTTAACATATTCAGTATAAAATATTTGCATAGTTAATAACATAATGGCCGATGTAACCTGAGCTTTTGACCTAATGAACTTTAAATGAATGAGTGATCGTGTTCTCAACAAGACCAATCAACATTTGAAATATAAAAGCTCTGTAATAAACAAATCTCAAGATCATAAGTAAAAACATGTTTACATTTGTTTTACAAAAGTGAGCCTTTTGACCTTACCCTTTGACCTATTGAACTCGAAATCAACAGGGTCATGTCTTCACTTAAGACAAATAAAAGCAATCAGCACATTAAATATGAAAGCTCTGTGATACAATGTTCTAGAGAAAATGAGTGGAAACTTAACAAAAGTGACCTTCATGACCAAAATCGAAAAAACGAACGCAAAATCAATAGGGGTCGAGCCCCACCAAGACCATTAGGCATGTGAAATATGAAAGCTCTGTGATAAACAGTTCCAGATAATGAGGGGGAACACTTTTTTTACAAAAGTGATCCTTCTTTAGTTTGAAAAGAGGGGAATCTGACGTTACTAGCTTTAATTGTTTGACGTCATGACGTTAACGCAACTAAGAAACTTAAACCAGATGTTATTAAAATCGGTCATAGTTTATACATCGGTTTCGTTTTATATAGAAAAATAAGTATTATATGCAAAAATCTTTAAATTTCTTCTATGTATGTACTTTATTTAAATAAATTCAAATAAAGTGCAAATTGTTCAATTTTATTGAAAACTAGAGTAATCAAATGTGGTAATATAGCGACCGGATCATCCATTTTAAAATGTAAAATTATTTAAAAGCATTATGTTTATGAATCTTCAGGTTTGCTTTCAAAGTGTGTTTTGATTAGAGTCGGTTATTTTTGTTCTAGAACAAACAGGAATGGATTAAACACTTATGAAAAGCAAAACAAATTTTAGTTAAGCGCAAACCTTCAGGAATGATCTCGACACTGTGTGGCGTTGCTCCAATACCGTTGCTTACAATTAACACATACTCGCCGAACTGCTCTTGAGAATTTACAACAAAGGTGATGTTGGTCTGGAATCCATCTGTTTGTACTTCCTTGTCAAACACAGGAAGATGTACGGGCACAGGGGTAATTGTTTTGGAATATGTCATAGTTGTGTTTCCCGAAAATGCAGTTCCTCCTTTGGCATGTGTTGAACGGTTCAAAGAAACATTTACACGGTCAAGTGAGTAAACCATTACGACGAATGAGGATTCATTCCAAAGTTGAGCTGCTACTTTGTTCTTTCCGAAAACGAATGGCCGAGCTGTAGAAAATAAAAATAAAAGCACTTAATATTCTTGGCAAGGTAAATTTATCACACATCAAAGATATTCGCGGAAAAACTTGCATATTTTGAGTTATTAAACAATTCATAAATAATAATGGAAAATACCACACTATTAACGTTACTAGTGGGTACGATGATTATCTTATTTTATAAATCCAAAACACATACATCGCTCTCTACAATAAGAAAAGCAACATACAACATATTTGCTTTGTCACTTTACTAAGGTTCTATTGCTATAAAAGACCATTTTAAACCGATGGTGCACATGGGCTGAATAAAAGCTTGATCTACGAGATATGACCCTTTTTGCGAGATTTGCAAAACTTGGGAATCTTCTGTGCGGTATACACTGAGACGGTAGTAGCGATATCAAAAGACCCTGAAAGTTTTATTCCAATATCATTTTGTTCCACGCAGAATATAACACGTTTTGACATGTAAGGAAATGTGAAATCCATCAAAATATCACAAATAAATATAGAAGTTCTTTAAAATTATTCACTAACTGAACGATATATATTTACAGTGTCAGTATTTCCCGCATGCGACGACAACCGCGAATTCATGTTACAAATTCAATAAACATATACTTTATGTCTTAAAATTAATTAAATTGTTCTTATTTTATTAAGAGCTTAAATTTCTGAATGATTTCATAAATGTTTTAAACAAAAATAAGTTTGAAATGTTGTTGTTGTTTGTATATAAATACACTCCTCGGCGGGCGTGTTTTTCATCGAGACGATATAAGGGACACCTATAGCTAGCCAAATGATGATGTCTATACTTTCAAAACTGAATTATTTCCATTCTATAAATTCTTAATTTATGATTGCATTTAAAGTGTAAGCAGTTTCGTTCCGGTCCTAATCGCTAGTTTTGACCAAGGAAGCCCGGGAAACTAAATAAAGTTTTAGGACGCAATAAAATTCCGACTGACTAAAACAGATGTTAGGGCAAAACAATTTGTCTGCATTGTATTAATCCAGTTTGAATGTCTCAACAAAATCAAGAGCCATTTGTCTGTTGACACTTCTTGTGGTTATTGTCGGTAATATGCAACACCCACGGCCGCAATGGACTGCATTATTTTAACGAATATCTGTCGTATATGTCCTAAAATAGATCATATTTGGTAGTAATATTCCATGCCTTAAATGTGACATTTATTTTCATTTTAATTTCATGTTTTTTGTAATCGAACATTTCCAAAATAAGCTGTTTCAGCATTCGAACCCGCGTCATGAATTCAGACGCCCGACGTTGTCATTTACGTTTTAAGCTGAACGTCGCATTTATAATGAACAAAAAAGAATTTATATATTATATATATTTATATCTTCAAGTAAAGTAATCAATTTTGCATTTTGTCATTTTGTGTTCACATTTGACCCCAATAGTTCCGTACAACGCGATTGTGAAAAGTATTTTCAACTAGATGCATGGGCATACGAGGGATGATTCAATTTAACGTGGACTTTTTTGTTTAACTCACATTTGTTAACGTATCGCCTTAATTTGTATATGAAACTAAATCGTAAAATGTCTTTGAAATATAAATAATATATAATTTTATGTACGACTTTAATAATTATGTTAAATTTGCATCCACAAAGCTATGGTAACGCATACCCGGCGCACGGCGTCAAGATTGATAATTATTGCAGATTCAAATAACATTAATTTTATTATACAGAATATATTTTATACCTGAAAACGTTCAAATATTCCAAAGGTTATGTCTTTATAAAATTTATGTAAAACTTAAAATAGTTGGGTGATAACAACTTGTAATAATCAAGTATAAGATAAGAATGTACTTTTGCCAAATAATTTCAATTGGTGATGTCAATTCTAAAATCTTAATCTATCTTCTAAAATGGTGATTTGTTCATTTAAACTGATAAAAGGGAAAGCCCAGGCTTAAAATATCTATTTCAGTAGAGATTGCTTGTAAACTATAAGAAGACAATGTATAAATATATTACTATGCCATGTACACTTAAGTTTATTTTTGTATGGGCTAAAATGTAGATGTGTGTGGCTTAAGTTAAAGAAATAACAATGCAATAAACTTGAATTATTATAAAAGTCATTGTTAACCGCATTGAACAAACACTGGGGCAGCGTTTGTAATATACATGCACAAAATTTGAAATATGAACATATTTCTGCATATTAGCATTGCGAAAATTTGTCAGAGTTCATTTCTTGTATTTGACGTCATTTCATGCGCAAGGGCGCCATACATGTACTGATATAAACTTAAATTGTCAGTCTTACTTTATTATAAAACGGTTGTTATGCAAACTTAACTAGTATTATTATCAATAACTTTGCCAATTCGTTTATCTTTATTATTATTTAAGCCATCTATACTTTAAACCAGTAAAGGAAAGGACACTAAATGAAGTTTGTTAAAACTCAAGTCCAATTCCTTTTACTAACTTATGTAAATATTGGTACTATACTCATTATAATTTTGGCCAGACATTTGTTACCATTATTACCATTATACGTATGCATATATCTCTTCCACTTGTGTGTGTAACATTTTGTGTAAATACATTTGTGTTAGCAATAAAATATTATTTAATCTGATATCAGTTTAAATATCACAAGTGTTATTTTATTAACTTCTACCCTGTTTTTACACACTGATAGCCCAGACATTTAGGGCTTTAAGGCCTAATTACCCCAAATAGGAAGTTCCTACGCGAGGTTACTGAGGGTTTGATAATAAGCATCTACAGATCAGTAAAATGTGCTTATGCTTTTAACAAAAGAGCTTAAATTGAGTGTTTTAATATCAATTTCAAGCCTTACTGTGTCTGATTTAAAATAGAACTACTTTTGGCACTATATTTAGCTTATAATTTGTATCATATCGTTATAAATCCATATACATGTATGTAAACGCAACATGGCGGGCGCTAGAGGTTCAAAATCTAGTGTGTCATTTCAAATGAAATTATATTGAGTTACTTGCAAATGTTAGATTATGACCCTATCTTTTTACCCATGTATAGTGTCATATCAGAATATTCCTTGTTCTTATAAAAGAATGATGTCAAACAATGCGGTTGTACTATAGAATTAAGAAGAAACCGAATTGAGCAATTCCAACCATTAAAGGCTTATGCTACAGGGGGCCGTTTCACTAACATACTTAAGGGAGGATTTACGCTAATTTTTAGCGCAACTCTAAGTTATGGAAAAAGCGTTTCACCATAAGAAAACTGGCGTAACTTTTCCCATATGTTTAGGCAAGCGCAGCGTCCTAACTTTTCACATAGCGTAAATATGGCTGCCACTCTTAACATAACTTTATGGAAATGTTAGTGAAACGGTACCCAGTTGATTTTGTTTTTCGCCTATAAAAACAGCGCTGCGGCTTCAAACACCCGGCACCGGGAACTCGTTTTCCGATGGAATCCGTTCCTTGGTGCTAGTATTTAGTACTTTGTACGAAAATTAGTAAAGAAAAATGGAAGGAAAGTTTTATTTTGTTTGTAAAACATAATGTTTAATTACTTATGATGTACACTATCAACCATTAACATAAATTGAAGAGATGTTCAAACAAAGAATGTTTTAACAATGTAGATATTAAGTCTTGTTAAGTATGCGTAATTACCCCTACCCTACCCATCAACACTTTGAAATTGCCATTTAGAACAAATTAACATGGTAACCTACATTTTTCTTTTTTCGTTTATTTTACATTGGAGAATATATTGGTAGTATTTGGTGGAATTCTATTATGTAAATTATTTTAACTTAAAAAACATCCCTTATAATGAAAAGATATGCGGAAAAATTATTTGTCGTAAGTAAGGTAATACTTAATTTTTATATGTGTTTCATTATTTGTATTGTAATATTTTGCAGTTTATGTATAATATAGAATGTCTTTAACTGAAATATAGAATTGTTTGTGGTATTCTGATGTTGCAACCTATGATTTCATGCCGACAATTAAGTCTATAAAATCGTAAAAATGTTAAATATGTGACATCTTTGGTATCTTATGAAAAAACAAGTGACTCCAGTAAGGTCTTATTTTTATTTTGTTTTTCGTTTCATAACATCATGTTCTTGACATACATAAAGTTTGAAAGAAATCTATTGTTGAGAAAAATTCATGAAACTGTAGCACACGCCTTTAAGCTTATTATAGCTTTAAAATTCTACTATGTAAAATGTCGTTTTTATGAGAAAAATCCACGTTATTTTAGATCCTCCCTCGTATATACAGTCAACATTTATATAACATAATTCGTTGTTTCTCTTGTTATGCATTAAATACTAATGTATTTCAACGGAATTTCATAATGTTTGCTTGTTGTGATAATATACAAAACGTACACACAAATCTTTTTAGCTAAAGATACTTGCTAAACACATTAAATGACAAGAAAATAATAAAATTATAATTATGTAAATACTTAAACTAAAGCATATATGATTTGACGTCAAAACGTAAAAATATTTTTAAGAATCGGACGTACATTAGTTACCGCTTTTCTATCACATTTGCCGGTATAACAATATCGATCAAAAACGCTAAAATATAATGTCTAAATTGTCAGTTTTCTGTTATATTTTCAAAACGCTAAGCATATGTAGGTTTTTTTCGTGCGCGTCTTTAATAATGCGTTTCGCGTTTTGCCAGACGTTAAATGAACAGTCGAACTGAATTATTAAAGGATTTAAAGGGGATTTGTAATCATCAATAAGAATTTTTTCCAATCTTTTTACAAGAAATGCGTGCATAAAAGTTGAAAATCAACCGTGTTTAAAGCAAACCGTTTTTATTGATAATTACGGATGGAAGAAGAAGATGTATGTAGATGGAAAAAAAGCCGT
>Ga0224511_10003989_pt1 | contig 10951 bp, 5 predicted proteins | sample SF_May12_sed_USG_2_FD_169988 | JGI IMG/M metagenome (GOLD analysis project Ga0224511, IMG submission 169988) | Sediment microbial communities from San Francisco Bay, California, United States - SF_May12_sed_USGS_8_1 | ecosystem: Environmental > Aquatic > Marine > Sediment | place: USA...
CAATGCAAACAAATGTGCAGTGTTTGTATTTAACGAAACGGTCAAGCCTATTCAAAACAGAACATTTAACATCGGTCCAGACGTCATCAAGGAGACAGACTCACATACTCATCTTGGACTCTTGTGTTATGTGTCTTTATCTAACAATGCACAAATACGTGAGGCTAGTACCAAACTCAGGGGAACCTATATGAGTATTGTTAAAAATGGGATACAATCTAAAAGCATTAACCCGATAGTGTTAAGAACTATATACACGTCCGTTGTCTATATCCAAAGCGCTTTTTGGTTGCTAAACGTGGAACCATTGTGCATCTTCAGACATGAAATACATTGAGACTGCCCACAGATTCTGTGTTTAACACATGCAGCGTTTAAGCAAGTACACAAATACAGTGTTAAGCTATTTGACTATCGATCTCGTGCCTGTGCAACTTGAGATAGACTACAGAATGTGGTTGATGTTTGGACAATTATGCAGACTCGATACATCTTATTTAGCCAAGCAGATTTTTGTACATCGACTGGTGCGCTTTGTCAACTTAGATCGGCAGTCAAGAGAGTTTACACCAGACATGTTTCGTCTGCTACAGAAGTACGAATTGGTGCAGTACCTTGAAGTATTTTGCACGACCGGTGTGTTCCCTTCGAAGTTTTCTTGGAAAAGGACATTAAAATCCATGATCGTTCACAAATTGAGATCTAAGTCACTGGAGAGTTTGATACAGGAACATTCCGATATACCAGTTTCCAATGCTCTTGGAGAATCAGGGTGTTCTCCAGTTTGGCAGTTAGCTTCTCGGAATCGTAGACTACACCGTGTCTGCGGAGAACCTTTGGCTTGTTTAGGAAAGGTGTATAGCAAGCCATTTCCGCAAAAGTGCAAGAAGTGTAATTTGTTGGTGGACAACCTCACAGTTCACCTTCTCTGCCTGTGTGTTGTTAACGAGATGTACAGAAAGAGAATTTGGGACTCAATTATCGACGAGGGGGGTGTCGTCGCGTTTGTCAGAATGATTGGCTTACGTGGGATTGAGCAATGTTCGTATATGATATGTATGGCACTTGAACAGGTGGACTCGTGTGAACTCTTTAGGCCAAGTCTGGCCTTTGCGCTGAACACGTGCATTAAATAATTAATGTACAGCTTACACTACGAGACTGAAATTATTTACTGATTGATGATCAATTGTGATATTTAGTTGTCAGTTATACGTCTACACGAAACCAAAAGTCTTTCTTAAAGTGTTATTGTTATAAAGTAATGTATGAAATCTAGAGATTCGATGTAACAATACTTAAGATGAATGCCTACCTATTTCTAAACATGATTTTTCTTTAATTAGTATTAACCATTCTTGTCCCATAATACATATTCACCTTTTGTGAAATGTTTACTTGGGTCTCTTACATTTTGCTTTCGTGTAAGAGATTGACTCATACAACACACTTGTGTAACTTTATTTACTTGAAACAACGTTTAAATAAGCCTACTGTTTATTGAGCCCTAATTTCGTTTCGTAAGGTTCATAGATACATGTTTTTTTCTCCCTCAAACCATCAACTTTCTCTCCAATTAAGGTGAATCACTACATTACGTATATGTTATTAAATGTATATTGTTAGTATGTATGTGTATGCTTATGCCATCAATTTGCTGATGTAATTGTTGAAATGTTTTGTACATTTTGTATGCATCCTTATCATGTATCTGTAAATATGTTATGGTCTCCAATATTGGAGGAAATAAAAATATCTATCTATCTTCTGCTTTTGAAATTCATCAATTCATTCAATAGAAATAGTAAACACCACTGAGGGTCTTCTGGTCTTTTAGTGACCGACCAGTCAGCCCTAAAACATGTTTAGAACCGAAGCCGAAGGCTGAGGTCCGCTACATGTTTGAGGGCTGACTGAGAGGTCACTAAAAGCCAGAAGGTCCAATTTCTATTTCTTATATTATACCGCACCTTTTAGAAAACTGATGAAAGGGAAAGCCCTCAGGAACCATAGCCTGCACGAGAAAACAGCAGCCTCGGTTTTATTGAAGCTGTTCATCAGTGGTAATGAATGATACCACACCACTGACGCCCCCTAGCGCATGAGCAGAACTCCATTTTCAAATGTAAACAGCATACATGTACACTCCATGATCCCTGAGGACCAGAAAAATATGACTACACAATGATGTAGCACGGGGCGACTTTTTACAGCCGCCACACAGGCACTAAACAACAGCTGTAGTAAGTAATATTAAACTGATGAAAGGGAAAGCCCTTAATGTCTTATAACAAAAAGAGGACGTCGACGCGGGTGTCAACAAAAAAAGTGACCGGAATAGCTCGACCATATTTTACAATCGTCGAGCTAATAATTATTCCCGTCATACCTTTGTGGTTAGAAAAAAGTCAGTCTATCCCTTATAACGATTTATATCTTTTTTGGGGGGGGGATAATATATAGTAATATATATATATAATATATAGTATAGTTATATATAGTAAGCTCATAATTTGTTTTAGATATACATTTTGTAACTTTCAAACCAAGGATAAGTTTATGTTTCGCATCAAACAGGTCTTAAATATTTCTTCATACAAATGTATTTTGTTAGTTCTTTAATCCTGGAGCCACTTGAAATAGTTGGCTTGAAGTAATTGTTCAAATTGATTAAACGAAAAGAAAATCATTTATTATATGATACGAAAAAATCGTTTTAATACACAAAGAAGTATTTCTGAACAATTCGATAATGACTACAGTGTTGTAAAATGTACAGATGTGTCAGCTATTGCAAAGCACACCTGGAATGTAAATCGTTTTCATGCTTTAATTATTGTGAAATACATTTTATTGAGTTGTGCTTTAAAATTGTTATTGAGACTTTTATTTAAGACTCTACAAACAAACTACTAAATTATAAATAATGTTATTGTCGTTATCCACATTGAAGAAAATTGAAAATCGCTGTGAAAATGGATCAAGGACGAATAGAAATGTCGTGATTAATGTTTTATGTTTTAAATTATACTATTATCTTTTTTAATGTTTAGATCGACTACTAAAGCCCGACCTCCAGGGTAAAACACTGAGAAGGGTTTTACGACTTTGGATAGAACTATCTGGCTTAATGTGCATTTGTGAGCATTCGATTTTTTAATTGATACACTTACTTTTGTGTCTTCTTCATAATTATAATTATTGACAGGTTATTACCTACCCCCTTTACCTACTAAAACGCTCATGAGTCAAACATTCTGCCACCTTAAGTTCAGTGACAAATACTTACTTCGGATTAATTGTGAAAATATTTTAAGTATTTATTTACTTAAGTATTTATTACCTTTTAATGTTACCGTTACACAACTTAAAAAAGCAATTTCTCTTCACTGGTATTTTTTTTAAATGTATGAGGGCATGTTATTCCTTTTGAAGCGAGCTCTATGACTTATTCACAATATCCACGCAGAGTCCCTTTATATGTATCAGCAGACCACCGAACGACAGGCCCTCAAAATTCCAATTTCGTTATTTTCTATCCACTGCGATCCACACTTGATACCAGGAGCTTTTGCGTTATAAAACAAAAAGCATTTCGATACTTTTTAACCAGGCCAAAATGTGTTGTTTGTATATGTACACTGTATGTCTGAATAAGAAGATCAATCCCATGTGGTAGACTTCATTATTTCATCGAAACTAATACTTACATTGCGTTTCTGTTGTTTTGTATCAACATTTGCATTCATCTAAATGTCATCAACACTAGTTAATGTAACGAAGAACACAATCATTTCGATTGCATAAAGACACAATTGGCTTGTCTGCGTCCGACCTCGCAGCACATATTATAGCATAGATCACAGAAAATGCATGAAAATTAATGCAAAAGAATGGGACGCTGTGTCATCCCGATATCGGCTTAAGTGTAAGGATGTTTAGGATTTCCAGTAGGGCTGGGACGATACAGTCAGTATCGGTACAGTATCGATACAGACATCAACCGATATGTATCGATACGACCATCATGCTGTACCGATACAGATGATGGTGACAGCTGCAAAAACAACGAATATTCCGGACCAAAAACTTTTCGTTTCACACTTGATTTGAATTCAATTTAACAAAAACCTCAAGCATATTGTGTTTGATCTTAATTATGTTGAACTTCTAGTTTGTGGAAAAAATCGATCATTGTGTTTTAGAACTAGTATTTTGTAGGATTCACTGTAAAGATCAATCCAAAACATTTTTTTTGTTGTTGAAATCTAAAATTCTTGATTTTGAAACCTTAAGTCGTGTACATGTGTATCGTATCGAATACGTATCGTATTGGCAAGGTCCGTATCGAATACGTATCGATACGGCTGATGACCGTATCGTCCCAGCCCTAATTTCCAGAGTGGAAGGCACATCATCAGACCAACTGTTGAGAAAGGGGAACAGTAAAACAATGAACGATGATCCGGTGGCTAATAATAATCGATCCCGAGAATAACAGACAGAAATCTGGAGTGCTTATTTGTGCTAACTCGACTTCCCTACGTTCCTTTCATGGCTTGCCTGCAGGGATACTGCTTATTTACTTAAAATATACTGTGAATGCATACATGTATGAACTGTTACACAATTCATTATTTACGTTACAAAATTAAGTTTGATATGTACAGAAAATGTACACAAAGTTGTAAACATAATTGGACACTTTAGAGTATAACTATTTTTATGCGTGCAATAATTAAGTTGTATTTGTAAGATAAAATATGTCAACATGAGATTAATAATATCGCGTATAATAAAACCGAAACCTTGCACCAAAAAGATATCTATTAACGGACATTATGAAAACGTAGACATGAAATATTATGTTGTATTATATTATAAAGGCAGCTTTACGGATGTATGCACGTGTATTTCTGATTTAGCAATTTGAATGTTATTTTCTTGACTTTTTCACTTCTGCATTGTGCTTATCCGTCAGAGGTTTAGGAAATGTTTCTGTTCAACAGTTTCAGAATTGCTGGCTATGAGCGGAGACGTGGGCTTGATTTAGATTATTTTACTCCGACGGTTATTACACGGAATTGCGCTTCTTGTTATCCAATATAGTGTTTCTTTTTGGTTTAATGTTTGTCAATATACAGTTATTTATATATTATTTGTTGTCCCTCGGTGTCGAGGTTAGTGTTTTGAACTGTTGACTTCGGCCTAAATAAATGTACATTTTATTTGTAAACACATTAGGTGTTCATAATGAATTCAGATGTGTAAACTTTCCTACTCGATGCGTCAATGGTCTAACAAGGAATCCGATGGGTGTTTTCTGAAAATCTTGATGGAAATTTAAAATATGTCGTTCCAATAAAAAGCATTTTGAATTCGTGTGTGGTGTTTTAACATCAATCACATACTGTTGTCAAAAGATGTAGGGCAACAAATGAAACGTTGCGTGGCCAATATTCCGATTACTTCATACATAGACCGTTTGTCAAATTCCTGGCTTTACTGACGGCGTATTAATTTTCAACATCTTAACATTTGGACATGTATGGGAAACATCAACTAATTGCTGGTGTATGTAACATAATTGTAATACTTCGAGTACTGTAGTTTGCATTTTAAATACTAATAAACAATGCACTAAACACAATTTTACAACAACAGTTTGCTACATGTTGCTACACGTTATCTGACGCAGTCCATTATGAAAGACCGCCAAGAAAGCCATTATGAAGTTTTAAAACGCTTACCAACATACCAAGATGTAAACGATTGGCAAATACCCAACCACTATCGTTATGCTAGAAGTATTAACGACTTCGCAGTCAGTGAGTATTTGTGTTTTTTTGTCATAAGATAGAATAAATACTTATATTTTTAATAACGTAATTATGCGTTTAGTGACTACGTATTATAACAAGTAACATACATGTAGACTGTCCCGAAAATACATGGTCATATGCCATAATAATATTACAAATACTCGTAAATACGGATTCTTAGATACTTATGTGATATACCATATAATAAAAAAATAAAGGCACATGTACGGATATTTGGGACCATTGCATTAGGATTTAAACGTTTATTTTTATGTAATCATAGAACTCCACTGGTTACCTATCCACTGTAAATCCTTATGGTTATTCAAAAGTCATGAAAAAATTTATAATAATTATTTATATTCTGTAATTTAGATATGTGTATATATTTCACTTTTTTCTTTACTATATATAAATGTCATTGTGTAAATATGTTATGCTCTCCGCCAGCAGAGGAAAATAAAGTGTCTTTCTAATATGTATAAGTTTTTTACACGGCTATGGTATGCCAAGGGCCCGTATTATATTTTTTAAGAACGTTTACTGTTTCTTGACTTATGTTTTACATTTGCAACAGTTAAACTCAAGACAATTGGTGTTTCTAACGTTATACTTTACAAATACCCGAATTCTAATCAATACCAACGGGTTTTGATATTTTGACAAATGAAGAAATCCTTCGTCTAAACGCGTAGGTTCTGAAAGCAAGAATAGAGAGCAAAACATGTAATTGTGCTATAAGTTATATCATCTGTCAAATAAAGATGGCAGTTCTGGAGGCAGTTCTATGCATTCAGAAAGAATTTCTTTCGCTCCTTTTTCTTTTCTGTTTAGTTGTAATAAATATGCAAACTTAATATATGGTTATAAAGACACAAATGTAGCAAAACAAACTAAACATGTGATCGTGTCAAACACCGTATAGCAGATTTCCGTCTTTTACTTTTATGGAATCTCAAATTAACATTCAGAAGAATCATGGAATTCATTAATTTGAAGTAAGGAATGTTTTCAGATGTTGCAAGCAAGCCGGATACAGATACATTATTGATTGGAACACTAAAGTTACCTTGTCACGCATATTATATATCACAAGCGAACAATAAAGACAGCAAATTATACCTAATTATACCTAACTTAAAAGGCCCATCAGCTTAAATGGAAGATATGTTCTTAACAATTTACATATACGATTGATGGAAATCTGATAAATAAGTGTTTTTCTTTAAAAACAATACGATATATAGCTATTTAGTTCCAATAGGTGAGTTGGTAATGTCAAAAGAAATAACATAATATATAAAACACAGAGTAAAATGATACTTCTAGCAACCTGATGTCTGTATATTAAAAGTTATACATGTATATACAAATGTACATGTAATGATTTTACGTAGAAAAAACCATGCGAATTTTACTAATGACAAACATTTAAACTCACATGATATTGGCCTACGTTATGAAATAAGCTGTAGTTGGAGATAATTCCCCTGAGAATAAAACAAGCATCAATACTGGCTTTCCCAGATTTATAGATGTTAATGTAATATAAATCGTCGATCATCTCATTAAAACATTGAACATCTTTTTATGGTCTAAATTCAAAGCACATATACGTATTCTACAACTACTTCAATAAACTACTTGTTCTCAAACATTGGCTGTTAATGATATACAAATAAATTAGTCTAAGCAAGGCTTATCACTGAGATGTAAATACATAAAAACAAAATGACCAGTTGTCCATTGGCCCAATACACTGAGAATGAACTTCAAAGAATCTAACGAAACGTCATTATCGCACAACATAACCATAGCCTGCATTGACATGCATATTATTAGTGCTTTTTCGTTAACAAAGTAACTTTTCGCAAATACCCGAAGTGTGTATTTCGATCAGTTTAGATTTAAACGCGATTTAGAGAACTTTGGGAAGTTTAACAAATCATTTTCGTGATAGTTTTGACAGACAAAACCTTCGCACAACCACTGTTCTGCTCAGATCTAACAAACTTGCCCATATGTGCCATATAATTCCCCTTGTCGACAACGTGGAAACAAAACACGCGAAGGCAGATGTTTATCCCGAAAATATTTCATTTCCGGGACCCTATGATTTCTTAGAGGTTGATGTCTTGCAAAACTTATTTTTATTTTGTTCCATATTATCAGTATGGAAAATCGTGTTTGATCATTGTTAACTAGCGGTTTCGTCTCGTATATCCTAGCTTTAGAGTGGCTGTGACAAAGATGGGGTTTGTTGGTTAACAAAGAACGATTGGGCGTTAAACAGATACCATTAGTGTCAGGTGGTAACTAAATAATGTTATAGATCATATTTGAATCCGTCTGATTTGTATTACAAATAGAGTTCAATATAATTTCAAAAAAAAACGCGAAGCATGAACACAAGCATTTAAGGAAAAAATTTAAGTAAAAAACACATTGTTATGCTCATGCTTGCAAGAAGGGTTACGAAAAAAGTTGTTTTAGACGGTTCAGTTTAGTATCATGTAAATAATTATAAACTTAACAATTATCTAGAAGACACAAAAGTAAGTGTACCATTTACTAAACCTAATGCTAAATAATACGTTTTTAGAGAGATATTTATTTCTGAAATAGTATTTCGCTTCTCAGCAAAATAATCCGGACCCGGGTTTTAGAAGCCATCTGTATCTGAATATAGACTGTTGGTGACAGGTAACATTTTAATCAGTACACATCGTGTATACTTTTTTGACGAATTTCACAAAATGCTTCGTTGACATTTTATTATTTCATATTACTCGACGATAAAATACCATTTTTATTTATATATTTACAAAACATGTTATAGAAAGATCGAACATCCGCCCTTTAAGTTAAAACACGAAATGAAAGATTGTTTTTATGAGGTCAAAAATGTATTGATGTACTTTTAAGATGTACTTTGACAGATGCGTGATGACAGTGTCATTGTCCCTGATTCATCGAAAAAAAAAGATTTTCTGTGATTGTGTCGCATGGAACTCAACTATAAAAATCCTAACTATACCTGTTTGGGTCTCAAAACTTTCTAAAAACACGTGCCATCTTGTACAAATGAATATCTAGGTATTTGTCTGCATATATTCAATAGACATCTACAAAGTTATGACCCCAAGACGTTGTCCATTATGAATAGGTGGGGAAAGACAAATTTCTAGAAATTTTATTATGTAAGTCCTGTACATATATTTGCATATTATGGAAAACATGAACATCAAATTCAGTGTTCGAAAATTTAAATTAAGTAAAACGCGGTCCTCAAGCAAGCAGCCTCAGAAACTGTCGTGAGACAAATTGTCCGCCTGCTTGACGTAATGTGACAAATACTTATATGAAATAAACTCTTAAAATTATTTTAAGCACTTATAACAAGTATAACATCATATTAATGTCATACATTTTAAAACAAAGTAATCCCCGCTCAAGCTCGATTATTGTAACTGTCTAATGTAGGCAGGATAGTCCTTTCTATCTGATGAGTTTGACTTTAAACTATATCCGCAGAGAATCTTTTCATCAGCAGGCGTTCGAGTGGACGACAGTCCTTTGTAATTCTGTTTGCGTTATGTCCAATCCCCTGGCGATAAAGACTTCATACAAAGAGATGTTTCGTTATAAACCAATAAGCATTATGATACTTGAAATTACATGCCAAGAAGTGTTGATTTTGAATATACACCTGAATAAGAACCCTAAACAAATTTTGTATCCCCAGTCAAGTTAACAAAGCTTACACTTCTTATGCATTTCAGTTGCTTTGTACCATCATTTGCAATAATGTGAAAAGTAACAACACGATCTTCGGTAACGATAAACCTATTATTTGGAATATAAAAAAGAAACAATTTATTTATCTGTGTTCGGCCTAGCAACACGTATTACAACATAGATCACAGAAAATGTCTGGTGTAACGAAACATCTAAGATATGTGGCGGTCGCTAGAAGGAGAATGAACATAGTGAGAGAAAGGGACGCCGTCTTATCCTGGTATCGGACTTTTTTGGAGGGCCGCGTTGGATTTCTAGATTGTGCGGCACCACATCAGACGATCTGTTTCGGAAAGGGAACAGTAAAACAATAAACGACGCTTCCGCGGCTGATATATATCGACCCAGGTAATTACGGACATACACCTAGTGTGCTAATTTGTGTTTCTTGTCTTCCCAGTCTTGCCTGCAGCGATGAATTCCGAAAATATAATGCTTATAATGTTTAACTGATACATTGGAACACAAAGCACTATTTATATCACATTGAGAATTTTTATATGTACACTTGATGTTATTTATTTTGTAATTATATAGACTCCGCATGATGATTTATAATTTGTAATTTAGTGTAAGTCGTACAGATTATAACGGATGTGGGCAATAATAAAGTTGTAATATAATTCGAAGAGGTGATCAAACGCCAAATGTTGTATGCCATGTAAACAAAGTCAAATTAAGGGCAACAGAACAAATAATCTTAGACAGTTTAAACACCATGCTTGTTTTAAATATTTTCTCATCACACTTCAACTATCTATGTCTATACACAAATGTACTATCCTGAATTAGCACTGTCAATGCTGTTTTATTTGATTTAACCACATTTTTTGCCCAAGAATATAACATGCATACGAGGGATGATCCAAAATAACGTGGACTTTTGCTGTAAAATTGACATTTATTATCGTATCGCCTTAAGTTGTATATTAAATTTTATGTAAGACTTAAATGGTTATGTTTAACTTGCATACACAAAACCATAGTAACGCATACCCGGCGCACGGCGTCAAAATTGATAAGTATTGTAGATTCAAATAATGTTTATAGGATATATAATGTATTTTATAACTGAAAAAATATAAATATCACATAAGTTATGTCTCAATACCAACTTCTGTAAGTTTTAAAATATTTAGATGATAACAACGTGTAATAATCAAGTTTGAAAAAAACATGTACTCATGAGAAATAACTGCTATTGATGACACCACTTGTCACTTAAAATTGTGATTAGTTCAAACCTGGCTTAAATTTTTATTTCAGTAGAGTTTGCCGGTGAAATTTAAGAAGAAAATGTATAAATATATTACTAAGTCATGTATACTTAA
>Ga0224511_10003990_pt1 | contig 10950 bp, 2 predicted proteins | sample SF_May12_sed_USG_2_FD_169988 | JGI IMG/M metagenome (GOLD analysis project Ga0224511, IMG submission 169988) | Sediment microbial communities from San Francisco Bay, California, United States - SF_May12_sed_USGS_8_1 | ecosystem: Environmental > Aquatic > Marine > Sediment | place: USA...
CTGCAATTATGCTTATGTTTGTGTCCGTCTGGAAAGATCACACACTTGTATTTTTAAATAAAATTGCACAATCTATAACCTATATTCAGTCAGGATCTTACTTGCATAGAGGACAACATCTACATATATCGACCTCAGGAAGTTGGACTCTCCAGAATTTGTGTAATGATATTTAGTTTTTTATGAACTTAAATGTTACCTCAAGCATCTTATTGAATAATAGAATAAAACTGATCATGATTTAGACGGCATTTGTATTTGTCCCTAAATGAAAGAGGAATATGAGTGCATTTGGTTAACTTCATATGTGCCCTATTTTATTATCCGCTGACGTTTGATTATAAGATATTGTTGCAGCCTTCTGATTATGGTTAGATCATATCATTGCTTCTTAACATTCATTTACATTCATTAGTACGAATGTGTATATTTCTTCAAACACCCGTTTGTAATGCATAACACTGTTTATGCCATATCACGTCTGTTACCAATCAAACTACACAGATACACGATCAACACAAGTGTCATACATGCCAAGGGCGTAATCCATCAGAAAGTCAACTCAATTAATAATGATAAATAAGCAATGCTTGCAATTCAAGATTCCACTGAAATTGAGACCTCAGACAATATAGTTTATTTCGAAATAAATGATCTCCTCTTTATACGACCCTTTTCTATCCAACTAGATAATGTGACCTGTTATTCAATCAATCGCAAAACACTAAATGCATCGATTTCATCAAGCTTGTACATTTAGATTTAACTTCAATTTCTCTAAATCATTTGTTCTGCATTTTAATTAAACACACATGACAGATTCCAAATACTACATTTATGATTTGAACAAATTTGTTTATACGAGAATGCTGTGAGACTCGTATTTGCAATTTAATTGAAAAAATATTTAAATCAAACAAACAATCAACGGCCTCAATTATGCAATCGTTAAACTGATACCCTTTTATTCCCAGAACGATTGAAAGATTAATGATCGTTATTTAGACAAACACTAGGCTGTGTATGTGTAGAACTAAACTAGTGAAAGGAAAAACCACCAGGAAGGATAGTCTGCATAAGAAAACAGCAGCCTAAGTTTTACTAAAGCTGTTCATCAGTGGTAATGAATGATGACACACTACTTATGCCTCCTAGCGCATAATCAGAACTCCATTTTAACATGTAAACACTATGCATGTACACTCAATGATCCCTGAGGACCAGAAACATATAACTACACAATGATTTAGTACGGGGCGACATTTTACAGCCGCCACACAGGCACTTAACACCTGTCCAGCTGTAGTAAGTTAAATTAAACTGATGCAAAGGAAAGCCCTTCAGGAAGCATAGCCTGCATGCGAAAACAGCAGCCCCGGTCATAGTGAAGCTGTTCATCAGTGATTTTTAATGATGCAATACCTTTATTGAAGCATTAATATAAATTGAAGAGATGTTCAAAGAATGAATGTTGTAAACAATGTAAATATATGTCAAGTTAAAGGGCACAATGACACAATGGCCCATACAAAAACAAACACACAGAACATCTCAAAAACATGCAGAACGCCAAGACGCAACCAACATTCAGAATAATATAATCTGTTTAAAATGTTCTTTTTTTTAACATTCCTTCAATTTATTTTTAAATGCCGATGACGACACTCGAATCGAGATGTACGAATGCAATTTGAAAAAATTAATTGTATCAAAAATGTTACCAAAAAATACCGTCGCAAATAATGTAATAGCTATGGACTACACGAATGACAGATCGGAACTATAACCATTGAACTTATTTTCAAAGAAACAATAGTATAGATCACGTCCACAAACACGAAACAAAAATAAAGATTGTACTTGACTGATGGTGTGTTTATTGTTACGGGCGTCATTCACAACAGAAACGTGAAAACGAATAGATGTTGGTAGGCTATTATTGTCTGAGTATTTTTGCCATTACAAATAATGTTTTAGTTATAAAATATAAAACAAAAATATAAATGTGCTAATACATCCTTTTATCAATCAAGTTTTTGCAAATGCTAATGGGTTCTGCTTCCATTAGTGTCTTCTTAAAACTAAGTATGTTCTAACTCAATACATCATTCTCGCTCCCATTATACAAGAATAGTTATCGTAAGAGTGAGCTATTTGAATATTGCAACGTGCGCTTAATGTTGCATAATATCGTTACATTTCCAGTCCAGCATTGTGATATTTAACACAGATTGTGCCGACCGAAATCATTGCAATTGGATTTAATTTGATGCATTAAAGAAAAGAAAACGTGATGTAGAATGAACAGAATTAGGTTCCAAAAAAGCATTTAAATATAGGCGCGTGTGTGCTTATGTTGTAAACATTATGTAACAAAATGTACTTAAATCCGTGATTTCTTATATCGAAACTTTATTTCCAAACCAAAAGACCATACAAAAATGTACGCGTAAAAATCATAATAGCATTAATTTTGTGCTTTGTATGATTTCGTTATGTTTGATGTTGCTCCACTTACAAAGACATTTAAAAAAGTGTTCAAAGGTTTTACATTAAAGTATAGTTGAACTAAAGAATTATTTATGGGCTTAATACAAAACAGCAAAAAAAGTTGTCATTTTGTCAATAAAAAACTTGGTTTGTAAAACATGTTTGATTCCCTAACACATAATCCAGATGCTCAAACACCACGTTTTAAAACCTAATTTGGCTTTTTATCTGTTTTAATTTGTCTTGCTGATCTTCACTTTTCACAGGAGTGTGGTGTTACATGTACATTTATATTATCCGGCAACAATAGTTCCACCATAAAGTTGTAATAAGAAACAACCCCATTTTACTTCAACGAAGGGTTTATTATACATGTACTTTATTTTGCTTTGCATCATGTCATCACGTAATTACCGCAAACGGTCCACTATGAGGAGCAATCGAACCGTGCATGTTAGCAAATAATATAATGTGTAGTCCCTGACTTTTGCTGTTTGAACATCACAACACCCTATTACAAGTGTGTACTCTACAAATACAAACGAATGTGAATGGGCCCTGTGACTTGTGTTGAAATGCAGTGATGAACGTTTGATTTCTCTGCAGTTATAGAAACGCGAATTCTCGGAACACAATTAAAATGATATAGTAAAAAAGGAATTCAATATTGAATCTGATTATAGATGGAAATCAGGGATGTCACACCATCAACTCCCTCTAGCGCACAACGGAACTTAAACCATGCCCTTTGACATGTGATTAATTGTGTGTTTAAGGACATTACAATTACAAATTACATCTTTATTAATTAGTTATCAGTACAGGTACACATGAGTGGAAAATTATACTTTTCTGAAATAACTGTTGCATATTTCTGACTGTTTTGTTTGTTCATGTGTAGAAAACAAACGGAGCGCGTTCATTACCCATTTACTAAACGCCGTATTTATAAAAAAAATATAATAATTTATAGTTTATTTTGAAGTGCACAAATAACAAAAATCTATAAAGTCGATACATGTTATGTGATTTGTTAAAATGTGTATTTATAATGACGACCCGTACTGCATTATTGTGATTTTAACATTGAGTCTATTTTGCGGCCATCTGTGATGAACGAATGTACATGTACATTGAAGGTCAAAATCACAGCATGATCTTTCAGCAAAATAGTTTCCGGCACATAACTTTGTGATTTGAAGTCAAATTTTACAACTATTTCACAGGAATGATCACCATATTGAGACAACGTGCCGCATGCAACATTTGGGTTGCTACCGTGAAGGCCAAGGTCACAGCATGACCTTGCATCAAAATCGTGTCTGGCCCAAAACTTTGTTATTTGAAGTCAGATTTTACAACTACTTTTGACAAACTACTTCTCTGTGTCCAATACCTATTCGGGGAGCATTACCCGGTTCCGACCGGCTCTTGTTTTATAATGTTTTTGTTTATGTTGACCTTTTGGTTGTCTTTCAATACGTTACCCGATCTCATTGACCAAAACTCGCATGTGACATCATACAACGAATAATACGTTAATAAGTCCATGCATACTATAATGCTGTGCTGTAAAACTGACCTCAGCTGAACAACGTGAAAATTTTCACATTCTACGTCTGAGTCTCTTGGCTGTAAGGTGTCATTAGTTGTGAAAAAGTACTATTATGTGCAAAATGCATTGGCATTGTCCCTGCACTCTTCTGTCTGATAAATTATGTAATTAATAGGTGTAGCTGGTTAGTCATACATGTAATTAGGTTTGCGGAAACAGATCACATTTCTGCAAATGCGGACACGAATGTCCTGTTACGGTTTTATTTCAATACAGTTTCGAAAGATTTTGTAACAGTGCCATTGAACGTTATTCTGATTCATGATCAACATCATTTCCTTTAGCATCCACTCAATGTTAAGTATCCAATAGAATGGTGAACTTAAAGATGTGTATTTAATTTCCTCGGGAAAGCACTTGTACTGTTTATGAATATATAAACATGAATGCTTTATGTTCAATGTTTGAACGAAAAAATGCCAACCCCAAAAAACATTACAAAAACAACCACAAATAGTGATCTTACCACTAACAAACGTAAATTCTATATGTGAACCCGGATATTAACTCGTGGTTAAACAATACGTAAAACAATTAGTTTACGGGATTACTCAATGACATAAAATATGTTCATATGTAGAAGCCAAGAACCTACATTTATAAAACATGGAGCCATATCCTGAATTAAAATTATGTGTATTAAAAAGATAACTCTTTTAACCAGAACAAACCATCTCAAAATGGAACGCTTTCTTACAAAATTTTCAAATCAAGTGGACATTTCATGATGTAGTTTTGCGTTGTATTTACAGCTGTACGTCTGTCATACTTGTGCGAATACTATCCCAAAGAATAAGGCTGATATCAACATAATACTTACTAGGTCTCAACTTGGGAATTCAGGTTCGATATAATTTCACCACAAAACTGGACATAATAACTCGTATTTTACCCCGACCTCCGCTGAGACCTGTCGTTTGTTTAACTGACAATTGTTGAGTCTTATGATCAAGCATTTACAAGACCTAATAAAAATGGAAACTCTAAAAATACACTTATATAAGAATATATTTAAGACAAGAATCCGACGCGATTTGTTTTGCGTGTGTTGTGCTGTGCTAATTACTTGTTTTTTGTGCGGGCCAAATGATGGCATTGGTGCATGCTTACATGGTATGTATTTATTTGTGAAATGATTTCGAGATTATATATAAATGTTTGCAAATAAGAGATTTTCAAGGAATGTGTTAAATATTGGTTTGGTTCGGAATGTTTACGTGACATTAATACCTGTTTATGGAATATTTTCTGTAAGCTGCACTAAATTTAAGGTTTAAAACGATAGTAACATTTGATTTCCTGATTTAATAATTAAAAAGGTTTTCATGTTAGGCCTTAATTTAGAACAATGAGATAATGACGCCACTAATAAAGATTTATAGCATTTGTTTGATTTCCTTACATATAATCAGGACTCCCAAACGGGGTTTATTCTTTAATTACGTTTTTTGGCATTCGTCTTGTCACGGATTTGTGGAATCTGTTTTGCTGATCTTCTTCACAAGATAGTGATCCGGTATGTTTTCCCCACACATCCGTAAGACGTTATGACCTTATTTGACCTCCATCAAAGAACTAATTTGATTTGATTTTTCCGTCAGGGTTGTTGTGCCTTATGGTATCATTACATACAATTGCGTCTTAACAGTATCTTTTGGAAGAATAAACTTGTTGTATCATTATATTTTGTTATCGTCCATGCACTCTGTTCAGGGAAGAAAATGGTGTAGCTAGTTGTAGCACTACGGTGGTACACAAAGGCCCATCACAAATGTATACTATACAAATGTGCCGTGTAAATGAATGTAAATGGATCTTATGCAATATAAATGGTATAACAATTCAGTTAAGATAAGCTTCGCTGCTGTGAAAGAAACACGCTTACAGCTAAACAATTGTCTTGAAAACTTATCTATGCGTACTTTAATATGTAGAAAAAGAGTTCGAAGTGCATGAAGATAACCAGTCACCCGATGATGTTATATAAATTAAAGATATGTAGAAAGAAAGAATGTTGTGAACACAAATTTATTGATTTCAGTCATTGAGAACCATTCAATTAAGCACTTCGCGATAAAACGCTGTTTCATCTCCTCCGATATCCATTGCTCATTGATGGTTAACGGTACTGCATGTATAACAACATCATAACACCCTTATGACTGCATGATATAATCAACTAACACCGGATTAAAGTTGTATACTCAAGTGTCAACATATAACCTATAACCTTAACAAAATGTTTATCAACGAAAAAATACCATTTTACAAAATTACTATATTTTTTCAAGCGCACATTTCGGAGCATATATACATTAAAATGTTATACAAATATGTGTGTTTGTCCTTTTAAACATCTTAATTCTAAAACCAAAATTTATTCTTTTTTTTGTATTTTCGTTTTCCTTGTCATTGAATTAAAAAAGATCTGATAGTATGCAAAGTTAACAAATTCGGTAATTTATTATTTGGCATTACGCAATGATATCAGGTAAAACCAACAACAGGGTAATTTTTACATTTGGCGTCTACGTTTAGGAGAGTATCATTAGTTGCCGTGAAACAGTTCCATCTTCTATTGTGTGAATAATACCACGATTACTCTCCTTTTCTCCCTGAATTTTACAGGCTAATATGACAGTGCTATGTTTATTCTAGCCTTCCTGGCCTAAACAAATATCGTGAGAACCCATCACAAATGTATTCTCAACAAATACACTCTTCAAATACGATGTTGAGAGCACGTTGACACATACATGTACATTTAAATGCATTTGAGGACAATGGGGCACTACCTTTATTTTCTGAGTGAACAACATGTTTTCTTTGAACATTTCTGTCGTGTTCTTGCGCTAGGGGGCGTCAGTTGAGTGGCGTGTTCAATTTCCACTGATGAACAGCTTTAATGAAACTGAGGCTGCTATTTTCCAAAGCTTGCTTTACCTCCTGATGGCTTTCCGTTTTATCAGTTTAACTTAACTTACTACAGCTGGTGTTAAGTTCTTGTGTGGCCGCTGTAAAATGTCGCCCCGTACTTCATCACTGTGTAGTTATATTTTTCTGGTACTCAGGGATCATGGTTTGTATCTTTTTACATTTGAAAAAAGGTTCCGCTCATGCGCTAGGGGGGGGGCGTCAGTGGAACGGCATAGTTTATTTCCACTAAAGAACAACTCCAAAAAAACATAGGCTGCTATTTTACGATGCATGCTGTGCTTCTTAAGGGGTTTCCCTAACATCAGAAAGGACAAAAACAACACTTAAAGTTCTAATTCGTAGCAAATGTGAGAATTGATTTAATTAAGTAATGTTTTACAATTTGCGGGAAAAGGTTTACTGCCATATTCAGCATTATATCACATTATAAACTGATAACACTTTTATTTCTTGACAACCCATTTAATCATGCAAATGCGAGAGAACGTTATTTTTTCTAATGAGTCCTCGTGTGCGAAAAAGCATTCCTAAGTAGCATTAATAATTCATGAGTTTCAGAAGTAAGTGTAAATGATCAGTAGTCCTTACAACAAATTTATTATAACTAAAAAGATAACATGTTGTTTTCGTCTTCCTTGTCAAAAGAAATGTTTTTGTTGTTGCTTTATCTTTTGATAATGTGTGCGGTGCGCACGTCTAGTGAATTATTTCATCATTATTTGTCGTAATGAGCTCGTTTTCAATTAACGACTGGGGTTTGTGAAATATAACGTGTAGGACCATGGATGATATGGTGTAAGTGATACTTGCAGCGGAACCATCTAGAGACTGCTGATTGAATTGGTTTTGTCCCTGGACTCTGCTGCTTATCAGACAAGTATGTGGTCTAGCTGGCCTGGCCTTAATAAGGCATATGGGAATCACGATACGCAGTTGCGGCCCAGGATTAGACCTTATGGGGTATTGACTTTGTCAACGGGGTAGAAAAATTGAAAGCGTTGACAATTTAAGTAAAGAGGGCATTTAGCTTTTTTGGCCTAAAAACTCATACGTCCACGGCGTTAGGACAAGCTCGCACCTGGTGCGCTCCGGGATCCGCTAGTGATACGAAGAAGAAGAACGTTTATTTTTTACAATGAGCATATACAGTCATGTGTAACAACTTTTTTAACATTGCATATATGAGATATAAGATTTCCGGTACGGAATATGTACAATGTATGTATGTACTTTAAATGTCTTGCGTATGGTAAAATTGGCCAAAATATATGTTTGTGCACCAATGGTAATTAAATAAAAACACATACATGCATTATATTCTAAAGCACAGTGACTAAAACAATTTTAAAAAAAACACCAACAACTAAAGTATTCCAAATAAATACCCAAACCTGCGCTGAATGAACACAGCTTATTTAAATAATGGCAATTGCTTCATATTTAACATTTAGGTTATATGATGAATGTGGCGATAAGCTAGGACAAATCATGTCTTTGTTTGCCATTAAGATAATAACATAGCCGTTCTGAAAACCGCAGTGTAGACAAAACAAATTATGTTTATAATGTCAGGAGAGTTTAAGGCACGCGAAAACCATACCCTGCAAATATATAACACATATGAGGTTGAAATGTATCTACATGTAGTTACATTAAGGTTTGCGTATAAAAAGTATAATTTAAATATTTGGAAAAAAGATACATTGACAATAATTCCTGCTAATATAATTATTAGACTGAAACTATTTTTTCCACTTACAAATGTGCTAAAGTGATTTTACGAATGCCTTCTGAAAAATCTCTTACGTTTGAATTTAAAATGATCAATTGGCTTTCATTTCTGTTTATAAATCAACATCTAAACGTGTCGATCTTCGTGTCCTTTCCTGAATGATACATATGTATGATTTTTAGTATGCTTTTGATATTCGTTCACAGATTGTTGAAATGTTAACGTAAGATTTATTTCTGTTAAACGATATTTTCTGTAAACCGCTCTACATGGCATTCGTAACAAAGATAATAACATTAATTTCGTGCATTGTATAATTTAGTTATGTATGATGTTGCTTTTACCTAGACAGCACGTTTTGTTAAAAGGTTTCGCATTAACGTGTCTTTGAACAAATGTATTGTTTATGGCTTTAATACAAAACAGGAACTTAGCTACATATATTTTATTTTGTCAATAATTAAGGTTAATAAAACATGTTTGATTCCCTAACACATAACGCAGATGCCGAAACATCACGTTTAAAACCAGTTGTCGCTTTTTATTACTTATCTGTTTTAATTTGCTTCGCTATGTTTCGCTTTTTACAGGAGTTTGATGTTACAGGTTCATGTATCACATCCTGCAACAACAGTTTCTTAACAATGATTAGTTTAATAACAATGCTATGAAACGTTCCTATAACAAAGCGTTTATTTTACTATCTTAACGTTGCAGTGCACCGTTCCGCAAAATTTCAAACTCCGCCCAATGCGGTAAATTTGCTTTGATCTTGTGAAAGCTTGTGAAGAGGTCTTTCTTTTGTGTTTTCTAGGTCAGATTGTCACCTGACAATTTAACCCTAATCTTTTGGATTCAAATTGACCATGTACTGTTATAAATGATTATGATTGACATTTGCGGAACGGTCCATTGTCTCATGTCATCATTAGTTACCATAAAAGATGGAATGTGAATCATTTCCACGACTGGTGATGAAATGAAGTGTGGAAAGTTTGATTTCGCTGCAGTTACGGAAACGCGATTATAGCTAAAACAATTGTCTGTATCACTCATTTGGTTAGATTGTCCAATTGTTCAAATAAATAAAGCTAAATGCAATAAAATAACCTGTTGTCTGTAAAACACCTTGATAACTTTTGTATTGTCAAAGACTTCTGCAGGCAAACATAGATGGCATATTATTTCCATCTAGCTGCTTAGGCATATACAATGCGCGTAAGAATTTGTCGCATTTAGCACTTCAAAAAAATTACCAGGAAATAAGATGTCAAAAACACATAAACAAATACATAGATGTGCAGTTACAGATAATAGTCATAATTCTTTAACGTAATTCTGCCAACTGGTCTTCAACGCTTTGTGCTTTGACATCTTTTAAACTTACGTGTTTATTATTAATCAATGGATGTTTGATTTTTCGATCTTTAGAAAAGTGTCAGAATTGTTTAGGTCCTCTGGGATCATAGATTGTATGTGGTTTTGCTTTGAAGGTAGAATTTTGATCATGCAATACGGATGGGGGTCGATGGTGTGGAATCTTCCATTACCTTCGATATACATTTTAATTAAACCTACGCTGCTAGTGTGACCATGTATAAGCTATGCTTCCTTAAGACATTCCTTTGTCTCATATTTAAGAAACAACACCAAAACAACTACCCGTGACAAGTTGTTTGCAAAAACTAACGATAGTTGAGACAATAACTTTTAAGTGTATGACATTTTCAATAGCATCACATACCAAAAGCACATTATGCTTTTTTATCGACAAACGATTGAATTACGCAAATGCAATTAAACTTAATTAATTTCTATCTGTCCTCACAGGCGGATTCATTAATTATTCAAGAACCAATGTAATCTATTAACCAACACAATCATAAAATTGTGAAGCAAAACACGTAAGCAATTTCAATGGTTCACACTGTTAAAATTTTTTAGATTCATATATAAACTTAGTTTGCCTTGTGTTTTTATACCCCAACTGAAACAGCTGGATATGACACTTTTATGCAAACATTTCACAGAAAATCAACTACGAAATTAAAGCTTCGCTCGCGAATCATTTTAAACATAATTTCTATAATTTCTACAGTAATATGGCCAAAACACAGGCTTTAACTTCAACATTCAACCATTTCAATAATTTTCTACCCCCCACCCCCCCCCACCC
>Ga0224511_10003991_pt1 | contig 10950 bp, 1 predicted proteins | sample SF_May12_sed_USG_2_FD_169988 | JGI IMG/M metagenome (GOLD analysis project Ga0224511, IMG submission 169988) | Sediment microbial communities from San Francisco Bay, California, United States - SF_May12_sed_USGS_8_1 | ecosystem: Environmental > Aquatic > Marine > Sediment | place: USA...
TGAAATCGCCTCCAATTATAAAGGTTTTGTCGTTTTGTTCTAAAAGAAATGTATTAAGTTTCTCGAAAATATGTGTATCATCTTTGTTTGGTCCATAAATATTTACTATTGTTACAATAATATTTTCAATGGTTTTAGCAAATGTGGTGGAGATTAAAATTTGCGGAACTTTGCATCACATCTATATCTATATTGAATTGAGTATTCATGATAAATAGTGCATTATTCTAACATTTTATCATCATATGTGTGAAATGTTTAAACAAAAACAGTACATGGAACAAATTGCCAACAGTTAATTTACTGAAAACAAGTAAAAAAATCAAAAGTTAATTTGCTGAAAATATTAGAGTTAACAGTCATTACATAATAAAGCTGTGTAAAGATTTACCCCAAAATAATAAGGTAATAATATCAGTTTAATCTTCAAATTTGCCGAAAGTACTACGATCATACATATAGTCACACATAACGTTTCATGACCGGGACTGTAACGCCTATATTTGTTCTCTTTCGTTTCTAATTTTTGTCAAATGATCCTGTGAAAATATCAGTAAAATATTTTAATAGTTACATTTTAGATTGAAATAATAGATGTAATACGGAACTCGGTATTTAATGGAAAAACCAGCTTATAGAGGGGTACAAACAAAAGTGGTCTATTTCATTCTATTGAAAAGCACATACCGTATCACTTATTTGACGCCGTATATACATTTTATTGGTCGAATGTGACCTACATAACGGTTAATCTTTGTTTGTACCTCTCGCTAAGCTGGGTTTTTCCATCAATAACCAGTTACGAATTAAGTCTATTAAACAACGCGTTGATACTGCACGGAACAGTCATGTTGACGTTTTATCGAATTAAAACAATTAAAAGGTGCAAACTTTTTTAAGTCAATTGCAAATAAAAAATTCATCAAAGAACTGCTATACGGCTTCATTTGTTGATTATTTTTTTATTTACAATACAATTTTTTATTTAAGTTTATATAAATCCTACATTTTTATTTTACTTCCCCTTGAATATTTGTATTTTGAACAAATATTACAGTATAATGCACAGACTTACCATTGAGTTAAGATTACGATTTCTGTTGCTAACCTTTTTAAAAAGATCACTTATTTTTCAGTTTGTGAAAATAGTTTAAACAAATAAACATTGATAAATAACTATTGTGTTTATGTAAAAACTATGTTTACCAGCAATCATTACTTTTAAAAACACACAACATGGCTTGAAACATTCAAATAGCCGAAATCTGCTGCGTCGTTTATGACGTTCTTGAACGCTCAATTTGCTTTCAAAGTTGCCTGTGGCAGAGATTTATTTATTGGACTGTATAATTTACTTAAGTTTGTGCCACCTCGATATCATTTCAGTTTCCTCGTAAAGTATAATAAACACATCATAATTTTCCATCGTTTAATGAGTTTAACACAATATATAAAGTGTCCAATGCCTACATGTTAATCCAAGTAGTAATCCAAGCTGTTGCTGTCTAAAATATTCCATCCAACAATGGCACAGAGCGTGCCTTATATACTCATGATGTGCGCCGTTCAATAAGGCGCGAAATGAGGAAAAAAAACGTGCGGCACCGTCAATTAAGAAAAGCGTGTGTCACCGTTATCTGACGGTGTACACACTTAACGGTCCTGTGCTCTACCGGCAACATTTACCTCGCGTAATTCGCGACACTGCCCACGTTAATGCTTTTATACTCATTTTTGTCCTGTATGCATATTGATTTTAAAAATAGCACGTTTTGTATCAAAAGCTTTGTGCATCACTTGTCGTGTTTAAATTGTATCTTAGACTTTGAATTCTCCAAAAGCTCAATGATGATCTTTGAATACTATAATATGCTACGACAGGGACTACAAAGTGCTCAGTACTGATGTGTATGCATTTACATTAGGTTGCATAACATAAAACTGTTAAAGATAAATGAGTGAAATTTTAAACATATATCTAAAATATAACTATTCAAATTTTCTCAAAGTTTTATTAGAATAACTTGATTTAAAGAAAAGTCACAGCCCCAGTCCTGGAACTTTATAAACGACCCTCGTATATACAGAGATTCCGCAAGAACCTGAATTGTTCAGGCGAGCATTTGGTATGCATGCCTAATCACGGTCTGCGCGCTAATTAATTTTCGCTTGTACACGTATCCCTTCGGGCTATTCATAAATTGTTAAAGGGACTACACAAACCTTATAGTTTAAAATTTTGCTTCTTGATAATTACAATTTATGTGCGAAAGAGATTAATATACACTCAACATAAATTTATCGATTATAAAAATATCATTTTTATGCGATTTCATGTTTAAAAACACGGTAGGACTTTTTGACCTTTTGAATATTAAAAGATAATATGATTATCTTGTCACGGGTGTGGGCCTATATGTGACCCGACGTTTGACTTTGGGTCCAAATGCTCAAATGACGTCAAAATGATGCATCAAATTATAATAGTTTTGAAGAGGATTTTCACCCGCCCACAAAAGCTGTAAAAGGTTTTCAGTAACAAAATTCTTTACAAGTGATATAAGTATATCATATCTTTGCAAAATTATCTCATTAAATTAACCCCAAATGTATTGATAAAAATGTATTGCCCTTATATTTGTTATGTACACCGCTCATGATGCTTCAGGCATTCACTTCAAATTGGTGATATTGACATAAATAATATGAATATTTTCGTTCTGTATTTGAAACTGTAATCTTCGAACATAGCCTTTTCAAACGATACCAAATTCTCAATATCGCTTAAAAAAGCATTTGGACCCAAAATGTCAGACTTGGACACATATTCATATAAATTGACGGATGATTTGTCATTATGGGCGTTTAAATGCATTGTGAGCCAATGTGCGTTCGTTATTACAAACGTAAGGAATGTGGACAGAGGTATTTTTCTTATAAAATTGTCAGTGACGCCAAATTTTGATACTATGCCGTTTTATTGCATAGGAAACGAAACCATAAAAATCCGCATTTATTTTTTCCTAGATTCCGACAATGAAAATTGCACACGCAACTCGTGCTACGAGTATTAGTACACGGAGGCACAACTATTTCAGACAACGTGACAGGCTATACAACCGACACAAATCAAACCACGGACGTTGTGTTCCATTTCACTGGCACAGCGACAAACAACTATACAGTGACCACGAACTATACATCTATGGAGGATTACCTTTTATGGAATACTCCTTTGGCTATATTAAAATATGGGCAATTTGCCTCATCGTTACCAGGCATTGTTACAAACTCGTTGACTGTGTCTGTTTCGGTCAATGATAAACCTTATGGATCGTCAGAAATGTACTGTTATGGGTATAACAAATATATTACTTTGTATATGTCGACTAATAAAAGCTGTGTATAATATTTCTTTAACCCTTGTCATCAACGAGTATTGTGAAACTTCAGCATTTTTTGCTTCGGCTTTAGCAACGTATTCACATCTTATTGTTGTTATATGGTGTTGTGAGCGATTTGATCCGTTTAATTATCGCAGAAGCCCTGCTCCAAGTTGTTATTATAATACTTATAGTTTAACAATAGTCAGTCAATTGAAAACATGAATAACGCATTTACTTGCGTGTAAAAACGCTTGATTAAAATATCTGCACAGAATGTTTTATAATAATAAACACGTACTGAAGTATATGTATTTTTGCAGAACACTATCGGGTTATGTGAAAAACTCTCTGTTTAAAAGTCACTTTTAAGAAATATGGTTAAGGTTATATGAATTTATGTTTTAAACAAGCAGTTTCATATCTTATTTATGTGTTTTCCTTATCTGACATATAATGTTAAATGAAACTGGATATAATAATTATATTCACAATGGATTAGCCACTGAGTTTATATAATACGTATTTGTACATAATTTAATAAATAAGAGTTATTATTTCATGTTTGTAAATCATGTATGTTCAACACGCCCATCGTCATCAACATATAAAAATCTTGTCTATTGACGCAGTCATTTTATTTTGAACCAGCTGTATCTAACTATTGCATGTTTTTGGAGAACAATACTTTGCTATGGCTATAGAACATGGTATGTTTACTTTAATAATTAATTAATGTTTTGATTTTGTTGTAAGGTATTAGTAGTATATAAAATATAAGTATGTTGATTTGGTGTCGACCTTATCTGGTACATGTTCAATACAATGACAATATATTGTATTATGGACTGAATTTTTTAAAAATGTGTATGTACTTAATGTTAACAATTTCTGTGTATGTCGAAAGTATTTTACTTATAATTGAACACTTTATTTTCTTTATGCACACTATGCTTCTAAGCCAAACTTTTTCTCAAAATAATGCATTTATGTTTGAAATCATGTTGATCACCACACCCGTCGTCATCAGCCTTTTAAAAAATACACTTGTCTATTGATGCATCACTAAACTGATATTGACACCAACTCTATCTAATTTTAAAATGCCTTTAAAGAAATATACTCTGCTATGTTTATAACACGTTGTATATACACTTTAGTTATTGGTTTTAATTTGTTGTGAGCAATTGTAGTACATTTATTGAAGTAAGTTGAATTGGTGTGACTTTACCTTGTACAATAAAATGAAAATTAAATTAAAGCTTCGGGTGTCTCATTTATTTACACGTACATGCTCTTTTTGTCGAAGGAAAATACTTATTATGTTTATTATTTCTTGGTGTGCAAACATCCACTATATTGCTGTGTTTCCTTATGTTGCGGTCATCGTTTCAAATACAAAAAAACTGACTACAGCCATACGATGCGAAATACCGATACATATTAAATGATAAGAATGATCTTCATAATAGAAATTGTTGTTTTGTTTTAAATTGGCGACATCACAATTATTTTGACTTAATATAACAAACGTCATATCGCAAATACAATGTCAGTATCTAATGCATCGTACCCTTGCAATGGGACACGTATGTAAGACAAAAAACAATTCCCTTTTACAACTTTTCAGGTAAAAAGTCACATAACACTTTTTATACTAATACCATTATGATGAAAGTAGTTTAAAGTAGGGTCCAAATAGAAAGATACGCTTGACGGATACGAACAGTTGGAATAGGGCATTCGCATTAAAATTCTACGAATACTGAATCCTGATCCGGATACTGAATGTGAAAAAGCGGCCTTTACCATTGGCTGAATGACACTCTAATCTCATAATAGTTTATATTACGTTCCTAAAGGTCGATTGCAAAAGAGGTGCTTGTTACTTAAAGGAAAATATAACATGTTTATGTAATATCTAATCAACCTATAAATAATACAATTTGTGAAACAGAAGAGGTGTTAAAAGAAAAATTGTTGTAAACAATGTGGACAAGTCAATTTTTGGGCACCATGACAAAATGGCCCGTACACAACACACTGAACATCACTAAACACAAAGTATACAAAGACGCAACAGACATTAAGAAATAACTATTGTTTGTGTTTTGGGATTTTTCTGTTTTTTATTTTTAAATTTCAATTACTTAAAGGACTTCTCCAAAAAATGTTGATTTACCTTGGTACGGTAAATGAAAAACATTGGGGGCTTCAACCAGTTTTCCGCTGGTGGTAATCTGGTTAAATAAAATAAAAAATTATTTCTGTGTCAAATGCGAGCCTTAACAGCTGCGCCGAATAAACATTAGGAAAATCTTACTACTTAATCTATACACACTAAGACATTTTCTTTGAATACACAGGTATGCATATATTTTTGTGTAGCTTATTTCAGTGATGCACACTCCCCTCACGCCCTAAGTACCCAGGTAGTTTTCTTTGCGTTGTTTATTTTATCCCAGGTTTTTACAGATATATTCCAGCGATGGTTTGTATTCGCACATGTTTTGGGATGTTCGTTAAGTTTTTGAGGATAAACGCAGTTATTTGAATCGTAATGTGAGATTATAAACAAGAAAAGCTTCCTTAAAATGTTTAATCAGTTGTCGATGGCTGTTCAAATGCAATGTGATACACTCAATAATAGGTAACTTATAAAAACATATATTTCAGCATACCAGGTTCTCCCTTATGCTTTTTCAACGTTTTAAGGTTTACGGTCATTGATATCAAAACGAAATTTCACATTGTTTATGAAACTTATCTCAAAGATATTTTAACGTTGCTTTTTTGGAAGGCCAAAGGTATGTACGTTTATAGGAGTCAAAACTGTTGAATTTCAAAATGTAAAAAAAGCAAATGATATAGCCTAAAAATAACTTATTTACAAAATACTCTTCTATGACAGTATTTACACTAACAATGACATTGTATCCCAGTTTTAATTGACCTTGTTGGTCAGGTCATGTCAAAACATAGAAATGTGTTTTCCACAAAATGGGTATGGCCCACCGTTGGTATAACTTATGTTAAAATCAACTAAGAAGGTGGAAAGCCCTCACAAACCATAGCCTGCATGGGAAATAGCAGCCACTGTTTTATTAAAGGTGTTCATCAGTGGTAATGAAAGATACCACACCAATGACGCCTCCTAGCGAATAAGCTCTATTTTCCTTGTACACAACACACAATCTATGACCAGACGAGTATATAATATGATGTTGTACAGTATCGCGAATATCAAAGTCACAGGTCGAAGGATTGGTCCAAAACTAGTGTTACTACAAGTTTTTAATTGAACATCAAATCCTTGAAATAGTCACTCACCAAATGCAAAAGTGCTTGTTTATATCGATTTATTTTCATAACATTAAAAATGCCTTTTAAACTTATATATTATTTAAATATTACCCTTACATATTATGTTGCATGATTTAAATCAATAAATGCAATTTGATACTGAATTTCTTGCTTTTTATACATAATTTTTAGGGTGCTCTAGAACGACAACTATTATTTCGAACATTACCTATGTTTTGGAGCCGTAAACCTTGGGGAAATATATAAGTAGCTTCTATAGACACAAACTAGTTTCACTTTAATTTATTTATTTCTACTGCCTATAAACAACAGTTATTGTAACCACTGTAAAACAATTCTGCTGTCAAAGGATTGGGGGAATTAAATGGAGAGCTTTCTATGTATAAGTCAATTAGAAATTAAAGCTTTTTCGCATTTCAGCAAAGTTTCACTTCGAATGATATATCAATTCAAGTAAAAACCTTTATTACCTGTCCGTTATGCGTAAAAAATCGCTCACTGAGCGAAACAAAACGGACACCTGTCCGTTGACGGAAAGAAAACGCGTACATAGACTCAACGATTTCTTTATGGAGCGATTTTTTACGAATGGCCACCCGTCATATTTACAGACACATGTAATAGCGGCCTAAGATAGTCTGCACATGCACGTGATGTAAATATTTGTTTTTTGTACATGTTCCCTTTTATTTCTAATAATTAACAGCCCCCTTGGTGATTCGTGTTAGACAACACTGGCTTACGCATGGGATGTAATGTCAAAATCGCATGTGACGCCAGAAATCGCTAAAGCGTGACAAAATTGGAAATATTAAAAATCAATTTAAAGACGTTTAATAAAAGTAGAATGTAGTGAAATATCGTAGCTTTATAATTTCATTTAAACCCACACTCTTTTGTTTAAGTGTATATATCGCTATTGATCCACTTGTTCGTCTCTAAAGAAAATGCTTAAAACACTATTAAATAATAAAACAAAATGCACTTTTGAATACTTTTTTATTTACGGGAAGAGAAACGGACAATGCTCGGGAACGATTTTACCTTTTGTGACACAGTGATGTCAGTCATACTTTGTCCGTCGTCCGTGCGTACGTGCGTGTGTGCTTTAACCTCTTCATTAAAATAACTTATCCTCCAATACCGCTTGGCCAAATACAATGAAATAAGGCAGGCATGTTCCTTGCGTTAATCTGTTCTCAAGTTGTTTAAAGAATTGAAACCCATGGAAAACCTGATGTTGTCATGGCAACCGAATTTTTTTTTAAATGATCTTGTCAAAAACCCACAAGGACTAAAACTTTTATATTTGTTATGTAACATCATCTAGTTGTCCTCTACAACGTTTGTTCAAATTATGCCCCTGTCGTCAAAAGGGGTCTTATTAGGGGGCTCATTAGTTTTACTTAGAGCGATAGAAGAAAATCATTTCAAAATATTATTTGTCAAAAACACAAGGCCTAGAAAATTTATATGTAGCAGCATTTTTTTAATTGTCAAAAACCTAGTCTAGTTCTTTGACATTTGGCGTGTAAGATTATCTAGTATTCCTCTACATAGATTGTTTAAGTTATAACCCAAGGGTCAAAAGGGGTTTGGACAGGGGGTTGTTTATTTTTTTAATAAAGGGTCAAAGGGGGCCCCGCGAGGGTGTTCGTCAGTTTTACATAACCTTTTAAAGAAGATCCTCAACAACCAAATATTATGGCAATAACAAAATAAGCTCGAGAATTGATATTTAGTATAAACCATCATCTTGATGTCTTTAATTAGGTTACCAGATCTTGAACACTTACGTGAAACTGAGGTCACCTTTTACCCATTTTAAATGAAACTCACAAAATATAAATTTAGGCGACTTGTTGTTACTTTAATAAACCGCGAGTAAATATTCGCCGACGCTACTGTTTGTTCGATCAATTTTTGACCTACGGCTGTTTGCCAGCAGTTCATGGATTTGAGAAGTATACAACCGTTCAACGATGACTGCTAGAGATCTCGGTTTTTCGAACAACTACTAAAGAGCCGATGTTAAAATAGTCCTAATAGGTGTTGGGAATTACCGTAAATTTCATAACTATGCGCTATCAAAAACAATCGAAGGGGTACTAAACATACTAAATTGAGGTGAATACATCTTTGCAAGTGAATAAAAATCGTTACTTTTTAACCTACGTGTCTTCTTTGAACAAACTTAGTACGGCTTGCGTCATTGCATAAAATTGGAAATTGAGATTTTTACCAAGTTTCAAGTTTCTACCCTTGGCAATGAAAGAAAGTCTTTGAGTAACATGACATAAAAAAATGAACAAGTATGTATGAATAAAAAGATTTTCATTTAAGACTTTTAGGGTGAAGTTACGCATTTTCCTTTGTCATTAAAATAAAGGCAATCGATATGAAAACCTATTGCAAACTGTCTAAAAGCATACATCTACAGAATGTATTCTTTTGTGTAAACAAACTTGTGAAATGTAAAGGTGCAAATGTGTGCAAAGCAATGCAGAGGAATCCCTTTTATATTTTAACAGTTTATGAACTTATCAGAACAAACTATTTGGTCACCCAAAATAACGCTGTGTTATTTTGGCTGAAGTTGAAACATGTTTGACATGCTGAATAATGGCTTATGGAAGTAAGAACACATGACTGAAACATCTAATATATACATGCCTCTAACTCTAAAACAGAAGTACCCACTGTAACCAGCTCCTGTTCCAATATAAACTGCAGTTGCTTTCTGTAGTGTTGACCTCAATCAACTACAAAAACTGGAGGTTTCTGTGGGGTCATCATATATTTGGTTAAAACATTTCGTTACTAATTGGACATTTAATACAGTGTAGCACGGCATTCTTCACTTATGTAATGCACAGGCAATACTCAGACATGATATACTATCATCTTGCATAAACCATCTATATTGTTACATCTAGTTATTACTAATTGTATTTTATGAACTATGTCCACCATGCAGTATGATCGTTAATCATCATTTTAATATAGTCTTGCATTTAAATGTTTCAATGTTTTGTCATAGTTAATTGTCAGACAAGACCTAATCATGATCTACTAGGTTGTTACACAACATCTAAACGACGTGATTAACTATAAGGTAGGTGTTCTTATATATGCCAGTTAGCCACGCGAATTATAATTAAGATTTATGTGTCTCCCTTCTTCATACATATGAACGTTAATAAAGAAAGTGTATATATACTGAATTGCATTTCATTCTGTGTCTGCAGTAGTGAAGACAACACAGTCACAGTTCTGCATTTACAAAACACTGTCAATTATGTTGACAAAAAAGGTATGTTGCTTTTTTATTAATTTAATGTTTGGTAAAGCTTAATATAATTGCGCACGTTATTTTACTTTCTACATGCATGTCATTGTATTTGCTTGGTTTTACTGATGTTAAACGTGTCTGTGCGGAATCAGAATGAAAAAAATGAAAAATATAAATTAAACTATATGCAATGCATTTTAGATATACATGTACATGTGTTTTGTTTTTACACAACACTGAAACTTATAACAAAATCTTCATCCATTTTATTGATGAACAAATCTAAATTGTTATTTCAATTTAGCTGATTAACATTCGTTGTGGTCAAATATACGGGTTGCAAATGTGACACTAAATAAGGTTTAAAGAGCTATTTTGCTCATACGCTATTGGCAATGTACATGTACTGATGGGAACTGTATAAAACACATACACATATGTAGTTCGTGTAATTAAACTAGACTTAGAGATCCATACCATATTTTGAAAGACAACAGCGTTTGAGCGGACGAAAACGACAATGAGTAAATGTAAGAACCTGAAAATTAGTTCAGCGATAAAAGTTATTATTAAGTCTACGCTCCTGAATTGAATTAATCATCAAGTATCCGGTTTAAAAAAACACAAATTGTTAATACATGTAAAAATCAACGATCAAATTAATCTGTCGAAAGGAAACACTTTCAATCGGGAAGAAGCAACGATTAAATAAGTCGCATACCTATTTGAGTTCTGTGTTTATATTTAGAAGATGACACAGCCCTAACTTAATATATTACATTTAATTGCGGAATTCTACTTAATAAAACAATACCCTTGAGCATTAAAAGGGTCCCGAAATGTACATGTGGTATAAATGTATAATGATTTGGTGTAAAATAACTTTATTCAATGATTTACAACCATTTAATTGCCAACACCTTTGTTGCGTATTTGCTACAATTATAAGAT
>Ga0224511_10003992_pt1 | contig 10950 bp, 4 predicted proteins | sample SF_May12_sed_USG_2_FD_169988 | JGI IMG/M metagenome (GOLD analysis project Ga0224511, IMG submission 169988) | Sediment microbial communities from San Francisco Bay, California, United States - SF_May12_sed_USGS_8_1 | ecosystem: Environmental > Aquatic > Marine > Sediment | place: USA...
TATGGACAGCCAGTGTCACAACAACACAGCAACACACTCAGGCCTAGTTGCATGTAGCCTTTTATAAAAATGTAATCAGGTCACACTGACTGACTTCTGCTTAACAGCAAACACTAACATGGAATGATAAAGACATACCAGTGATCGATCGATGACGTTCTATGCTGTGAGCGCCAGGCAACAAGTTGACCGGAAATTGACCGACCAAGGCTGGTCATTTCTTATAATGAAAGAAGCTGAGGATGTAATCACACGCGCATTTGACGCCGCTTGAAAGATATATTCAACTGAATATATACGGAAATGATATATGCAATATTACTGTTCAACAACAAAATGTTTTTACTTTAAAAAATGTTCAAAATGACAGTTTTTGCTATGACATATGCAATATGATTGATATGCACAAGGATAACGGCTTGTATTTAGAAACCTTTAAATCACTTTAAATATTTAATCATTTGGGTTATAAGATGACATATTTCGGATTACATTATAGATAAAACTGTATAAATCTATACCTTAAAACTAGGACATCAAATGTGTTGATTACGCATACTAAATCAGCATTATTACCATAACAGAACTTATAACACAATTATGCTTTGCTTCGACCAGTCTCCTCTGACTGGAGGATTTATTCGCGTGGGCGGTCAGACTAATGCCTTAGTCTAGAGGACAATGATTCTGTATTCAATTAAGACACAAGAGGAGTATAACAATAATAAAGATTTATAATTAAAAATATTAAAAGACATTATTTGTACATGTAAATAAAAGATTTTTTAATCTGCAAGCATTACACTAATTATTTATAATCTGAAAAAGGTCGCACACACTTATATCTATTTATCTACAAGAAAATATGAATGAAGTTATTTAACGTGCAAATTGTTTTTTAAGATGTATCTAAGACGATCGCATAAACGGCATGTACGGTCCCATTGTTTGCCACGAGATATTGACGTCTTATATGGTTTTCGTCGAACAACTTATTTGCATATTTCACTTGTACATACTTATATGCAGGAATCAGAATCAAAATATGTGCATACTTGGCTTCCTGAGGACTTTCCCCTTTCTCTCAGAACAATTATACAATAATCACAGTCTTCTTTTCGTGTTGCATCTATGGACAGCCAGTGTCACAACACCACAACATACTCGGGCATAGTTGCATGTAGGTTTTAATAAAACGGGTCACACCGACTGACTTCTGATTCACAGCAAACACTTACATAGAATGAGAAAGGCATATGAGTGATCGATCGATGCCGGTCTGTGTTTCGAGCGCCAGACAACAATTTGACCTGAAGTTGACCGACGAAGGCTGGTCATTTCAAATAATGAACGGTGATGAGGATGTAATTATACGCGCATTTGCCGCCGTTTGACAAATGTATTCAACTGAAAATGCACTGATGTGATTTTATGCAGTACTAATGTTTAAAAATGAAATAAAATATTTCAAGCATGTTCAAAACGACAGTATTTGCCATGACATATGACATATAAGTGATATGCCCAGGGATAACGGCTTTTATTAATTTAAAATAAACTTTCAAAACGCATAAAATATTCATCATTTTTTATAGTATGAAGGACCATCTATATGACTAAAGTTTTTTTAAAGTTTTGTCCTACAATTGCCCCTTACATATATATAATTATGTACATGTATACACAAATTGACGATTGTCTTGTTTGCTAAACGGTTACATTGGTAAGACCGGTGTACTTATAACGCTAAAACGATATGGGTCCTAATCAGGTCATCACAGAGACATTGGTCAGCCTGTAGACATACAATTTAGACGTTCTTTGATTTGTGTTTTTAGTTTTTTCCCATATGTATGTGTGTTTTTGAACAACATTGAAATAGCTACCTTAAATATTGCAAACGGATGTCTGAATTGTAGACCACATTCGATTTGGACCACATCAAATCATACCTTTGCCCAACTACCTGACTTACATACATGAGATAATTATGTCCTATGATAAGTTTTCGATAGATTGCGAGCGATGAAAAACAAGTGACCGGAAATTGACCGGTGTCGATGACCGGTAGTTAATTTCATGGTGACTTTCTTCACGCAATGCTGTTTGCATTCGACGTGCCTATCTGTAATCGACTGAATTGCAGAAAGAAATGACAACACGATATTGGCAGCGTTATAAAGGGTTTTTGTTTCAGAATTTTAATGCCCGTCGTTCCTAAGAGTTAGCCGCTTTGAGAGATGCTTGAAAACGAGAGCATGTGCGTGTTATTCTTTGACGTAATTTACGAGTACTGCCACGCACTTTATTACACCACAAAGCATGAAACAAAATACTGGAAACCAAACAACGCAGAGCATAAAATTGTCTGGCATGCTATGTGATTACAAACACAGTGTATCATTTCACCCTAAGAGATAACAATTTTAGATTCCATCATATTTGAAAATCAGTAATACAACTAACCGTAACATATCCGCTATAAATCATATATGTCGAGACAAGCAATGTTTTTTAAGCAATTAAATTTCAAATGTTATATTGTTTCGACCACGCTGTCTTTCTATGGGCATAAAACAAGGACAGAAACACAGTTAGAAACTAAGAATAATATATAAGCTATAAACTCATCAGAAAAATACCTTTCTCCAACCAGTCTTAAATGTATATGGAAGCAACATTTGCGTGGGTGGTCAGACTGAGGTCTTCACCCTTAGGGGATTGACACTATATTCAAGTTAAGTCACAAACAAATATCCTAATGTTGTATGTTCAATGATTGGTAATGAGGGTCTTTTGAAAAACATAGGTTTGAAAAAAATGCTAAAGAAACCTGAAAAAAGAAATAGTCTGAAAAAGGTCGCACATAAGTATAGCTATTTATCTTACGTACGTCAGGAGTAGGGTCGTACATACGTATGTTAAGAAATGTCTTAGACAACTGCAACAAAGCCTAGTAAATCACATTCTCGGCAATGGGGCCCTTAAATCCTACCGAGACTTTGTCAAGTGACTTATTTGCATAAATAACTTATACCAGTATACGTAAATAAGAAGACATCTAAAGTTGAGAACTGCGTTCGAGAAAACCACATTTACCTCATAAAACATCGATACACATACACTGAGAAACACGACAACTTTCTCACCAAGGCTTCGATATATTTTATAGCGACGAATCTTTCTACAATTCCTTTATTTTAGATGTGTAAGAATAATAACAGCAAAAATAAGCTTATTTCGAGATTTATCCTATCTACCACATTCACTTCGTTAAGTTATACTTTTTTTCCAATAGCTCTTCTTTTTTTAGTTTATTATAATAAGTTGTTTCGTTTAGTTTTAAGAGGTCTGTACTGTGTACTGTTTATTAAAGCCAGTATGCGGCGACACATTGTTTTTGAATCATTTTAATGAAAGGGGCCAAACTAAAAGAAAAAAAGACTAATAAATGGTTTTCTGTTCTCGGAGTGATCCCAAAACGTTGGCGTGACAGCTAAGTTTCTTTAACAGAAGTGGATCTCTATCAAAAAAAAGTTTGTGGCGCTTTTAGCGGAGACAACCACGATTGTAGGTTGTCACGCGCGCTGACTGGCATGTAGCGCAAGTTGTGTTATTGTTGTATAAGGTCATAAAGACAGTACCGTTCCGACAAGTTTACATTGGGAAGTCTAAACAAACACATATATACAAAACCATGCTAAAATGAAAACTTGGCGAGCAGAATCTTTTCTAGTTCCACATTTTAATACCAAGAAATATATTTCCGTCTTATGTAAACACACCTGCCAAAGTTTATAGCCGAAATATCAATGCATTCACAGTTTATGAAAATCTTTTTAATCTCAATATTGTTAGAAATGTTTTTAATGTTAAAGCTTTTATTATCGAAGACATTGAAGTATCGTAACTAAGAATGATAATGATAATGTTTGCGGAAACATACAACATGTAAACATCTTAAAAATAACATAGAAAACATTATATTGCTTAGAAAAGTACATCGGAATAATGACAATAATGACCGAGAATAGCTGACGTAGCAGCGAATAACAACCATGAACCTTTAGAAACTTTCTTCGACCTCGATAAAAAATTTCTGTACTTACACAATGTAACGAGCACATAATAATTCACCATGAACTTTAACGACATTATAACACACTTTGAACTTTGTTCGATTTCAATATGTAAACGTTTTAAACCCATTTATGTAATTAATGAAGGTTGTTTTCAATGGCGATTTAACTATGCATAATTCAAAATAGAAATAAGGTTCTTTTTAGTTTCTTAGATTTCCATATCAAGTCAGCAAACAAAAACACAATGCCTTATACTCTAGGAATTATACAGACTTTAATAACAGCCTAATTGCATGGACAATAATAATAATAATAATTATAATTACAATACTCGATTAAATAAGGGCACCTTCCTCATATGAGAGGGGGTCTAGTGCTTGTGTTGCTGCATTAGAATGTTTCTGGTCCTCTTAAATCATGGATTGTATGTTGTTTTGATTTACAAATAGAGTATCGCTCATGCGCTGGGGCCCGTAAGTGTTGTTATATCATTTATTACTACTGATGAACAGCTTCAATATAACCGAGGCTGCTATTAACCGCATGCACACTATGCCTCCTTATAATATTTTCCTTTAATATGAATCTAACTTAAGCAAAGAAAGTACGTACCTCCGTACGCGTAGACCTGTGAACTTACTCTATAGCCTATAACAATTCCAGTCATCATATAGATCTACAAGACTATTTTTTATAATAAAACAGCATGGTAAATTTTAAAAATATCTTTATCGAATGAGACATAAAATGGCAACAAATGTAAAAACACTGAAGTTAATTCATGTTTGCTACCTAAACAATGTTGAATAGAGGTATTCATCTCATTATTTGATTCAGAGAACCAGGGACAACGGCCGACACGTTGATTGTCTAGACCTGCCACTTTGGTACCAACGAAATTTGATTAAGATGGCTGCGCACAACCGCGAAATGGCGGTTGTCTGTCTCAGTCATTGATACTCTGGTAACATTGGTCTTAACAGCGTGCTTCTGAAATAGGGAAAATCAGGATATTAAAAAGAGCGAGTTTGGTCAAATAGTTTACACTTTACACGTTTTAAAGTGCAGTCTACTTTTCTCTGATGAGATATGCGTGTCATGTTTTTGTTTTTTAGTGGAACGCAGGCCTGGATCCCATTTAATCATAATGAAAAGCTGGACTTCATGACAAACAAACCAGAGACATAATAAGAAAGGATAAATGCTCAGTAGATGGCAAAGACTTGCGAGCGACGGAAACACACGCTGAACGGAAATTTACCGGTTTAGTTGCTTCGTGTTTACTTTTTGTACGTAATGTTTCTCGAGATGACGTGACTTGCTACGCCCGACTGATGTGTATCTATGATATAAACATGATGTTGACAGAATTATACAAGTGTCAAACATTTGTGTCAGCCGCTTTAATAAATGTTTTGAAAAGACACATCATACATCTATACAATAACTTGCACATGCCTTATATTTGCAAAACAATACTTTCTATTCATAGTAATAGCATTTAATAAAACTTTACAAAAGACAAATAGAAAAGCACAACATTACATAATCATAATAAATCTCTCTCAGCATTAAATACTTTAATATAGCATAATGTGTTATTCTGTGTCATCTTATAATAATACAACGGCGTATTATGTCACTGTATACGTACATACTTACTGCTGATGAGCTTAACAATGCAACTGCTTTTAGGTTTCAACATTATGTTTATATATCAATTTTAAACATCCGCAATATAATAATATCTTACATATTATGCAAGTCTTTATTATTATGTTTGTTGCCTATGTTATAGTTCATAGTGTAGGTATTATAACATACCAATGCATGGTTCCACAATTTTTAGTCCCCGCCCATATTTGCTGAAATCCATTGTTCATGTGATAGGGTTTATCACAAAGAAGAAGTACGCTTTCTGTTGTATATACTAGGTCAGATTGTCACCTGATAATATATCCCTAATCCATTGGAATAAAATTGACCATGTACTGTTATAACTGATCATGATTGACAGTTGTGGAACTGTCCATTTTGACGCAGACTATAAAAAATTAAGCCTGAACTAAAAGTACATCGATTGTTCAAGTTTTTCCGGAATGCATTATTGTTAAAACCTATAAACCCTTGACTTAAGTGACATAAAACAAAAGCAGAAAAAGTAAATTGTTTCCATAGGTATAAGCTAGGGCAACAAATATGCTGATTGCGCATAATAAATCAGCATTATTACCATAACAGAACGTATAACGCGAATTTTGTCTTGTTTTGACCAGTCTCCTTTTTCAGAGATAATTTGCGTGGGCGGTCAGACTAATGCCTTAGTCAAGAGGACACTGACACTATATTAATTAAGGGGGATTGCGGGAGTTTAGCTCTGTGGTTATTAAAACCCGGCTCTGTGGCTACTAAAACCCGGCTCTGTGGCTACTAAAACCCGGCACCCGAGACCCGAGATTGGGCCCTTTCCACTGTTTTAGCATTTGGTACTTTTGGATCCCAGGTCAGAATACCGAAATTAAAAAAGAACAATTATTTTCTACAATTTGAAAAACTGTTTGTGGTATAACGGAATAACTAAGCTTCAAATACATAGTATTAATTGCATTTGCCTTAACGGGTGGGTTCTATTTTTAACTTTTTCTCTGTTAAAAGTGCGATGACCCCCAAATTTTATTTTATTGTTATAATAATAACATATGGTTTTACATGTTTGAAACGTTTCGCTGAAATCTGAATGCTAGAAAAAATAATTTCAAAAATGTGTCAAAAAGTTGTTAAAAATCGCCTCCCTGACTGCACCTGATAATATAAAAAGATAATTTGTTCACCCAAATTTATCAAATTGCTTATTGTTTTGCACTATTTTGAATCAACAAATATTACGTTTTACAAATATATAGACAGATCAATTTTTATTTCTTACTTTTAATGTCAATTTAGTTCAATACTATTTAACCTACATTGAATGCAAAATATCATGGTATACATTCTACTATAAAATAAAAACAAAGCCGATGACCATATGTTTTTTCACTTAGTTAAAACATAAGCTGTTGGTATAGAAATTTGCATCAAAATCTAAATGCAGGAACAAATGGGAAACTGCAGCGAACCCCTTTAAGACACAAGAGGAATATAACTTCAATTCTAAAAGATATTTGTGTACATGTATATTAAAGTGCTTTTTGAAAGATGCATTACACTAATTAAACAATACTCACACATACTTATCTATTTATCTACAAGAAATTTTAAATAAAGTCGCTTAACGTACACATGTCTATTTCGACATGTCTTAGACGACCGCATACATGAAATGTAAGGTCATATATTGTTTGCCACGATTTATTGACGTCCTACCGGTATATGGTTTTCGTCGAATAACATATTTGCATAATTCACTTATACATACTTATATGCAAGAATCAGAATCAGTGTATTTGCAAAATAGTCTTTCTGAGGACTTTCCCCTTTCTCTCAGATTTAATATAAAATAACCACAGTCTCTTCGTGTTGCATTTATGAACAGCCAGCGTCACAACAACACAACATACTCGGACACAGTTACATGTAGGCGTTTATAAAATATAATCAGGTCACACTGACTGTCTTTTGCTTAACAGCAAACACTAACATGGCATGTTGTAAACATTCGAGTGATCGATCTATGTTGTGAGCGCCAGGCAATTGACCGGAAATTGACCGACGAAGGCTGGCCATTTCATACATTGAACGGTGCTGAGGATGTAATTATACCCGCATTTGACGTCGCTTAAAAGATGTTTCAACTAAAAATATACTGATATGATTATATGAAATATTACTATTAAACCACGAAGTGTTATACGTTCAAGCAAGCTCAACTCGACAGTATTTGCCATGACATATGCAATATGACTGATAAGCCCAGGCATAACGGCTTTTATTTAATAAGTTTCAAAACGCATACAATTTTCAATCATTTCTGTTATAACATAAAAGACAATGAATATGATTAAGCTTTGCTTCAATGTTTGTACCACGTTTGCCCTTTACATAAAATTCTAATGTTTTGACCATAAAAAATAATGGAAGTAATGCATCATTCCGCATTTTCCAAAAACGTCCACATTTTAATATAGAAATGTACATATTTTACCAACACGTATCTAATTGGTTTTACATCGTTTTAAATATATTCCTAGTAATATTATGGAACAATCTCAATTAATTTGCAAATAAAATTTCAACTCTGATGATAAAAAAAACAATGGCCACCAAGAAACAGTTGCAATTTCTTCTATGCATTAAAAAAAATAGTGTGGCAGAAATCTGATATCTTTCGCATCTTGTAGCTGCGTACCAAATAAAATACAAATGAAAATTACATACAATTACTAACATGTTCGGACTCACATTGCAGTTTACTCGACAATAAAATGGAAACATAACCATGATTGTTACATAATGGCTAATACTAACGATGCTATAGAAGTGCGAGTGGGTGTGCTGACAAATTGCAGATTTACTCTGGACCAACTCCAGCCGCAATAAACTGTTGGACCGTTTATACATAAATATATATGCCAAATACTGACAAGATAAAATCAACCAACTTTAGTAACTGTTGAACCATTTACAGTAAATTCCGCATATCAGGAACTCACCGGGATCATACAAAATACATTCAGTCCCGGAAAATATTAAGGTGAAAAATCGAAATAAAAACTTAGCCACCGCTATATATCAATACTGACAACATTTAAATCTTAAAGAAACAAAAGCGCAACAATTTGAAAAGAATGAACGAAAGCAGTTCTGCAATATTTAATGTATGTCATGGTTTGCTTCAGAATCGAGGACAACAGCCATAAAAACGAATATCGGAGTTAATACTTCGCTCTAGTGATCAGTGCGTAGGACCGCACAAGCATTGTTGTACATGTATGCACAAAATGACGATTGACTTGTTTGCAAAACGGTTACATTGGTAAGACTGGCGTTATTATAATGCTAACAACGGTAAGACGTTTAAGATTTGTTTTCTAGTTTTCATAGATAATTGTGTTTGTGTGTTTTGTACAACCGTGAAAAACAACCGTAAATATTGCAAACGGGTGTCTGAATTGTAGACCACATTTGATTTGGATCACATCATATTATATCTAATAGACCAACTGCATTACTAACACACATGGGGAAAGTATGTCCTATAATAAATTATCGATAGATTGCAAAGATTTGCGAGCAATGGAAAACAAGCTGACCGGAAATTGACCGGTGTCGATTACCGATAGTTAATTTCATGGTGACTTTCTGCACGCAATGATGTTTGCTGTTGACGTGCCTAGTTGTTTTCGACTGAACTACAAAAATTGACAACACGATATTGGCAGCGTTATAAAGGGGTTTGGGTTTAAGAACTTTAAAGCCCGTCGTTTCTTAGAGATAGCCGCTTCGAGAGATGTTTGAAAACGAGAGCATGTGCGTGTTATTCTTTGAAGTAATTTACGAGTCGTGCTATGCTGATAAATACCAAAGCAGTACATTACACCACAATGCATAAAACGAAATACTGGAAACCCTAGCAATGCATAGCATAACATTGTCTAGCATGCCATATGATAACACACGCATGGTATTATTTCACCCTAAGATGATAGATTTTAGGTTCCATCATATTTGAAAACCATTTATTTTACTTACAGTAACCTTTCTGCTAAAATCATATACACAGTATATCATGACAAGCAATGTTGTGTAAGTTTATGTTGTTTTCATAACAAGCGTTAGTTTTTTTATAAGTATATACTGCATTAAAAATATGCGTATTTATACAGACCTCCTACAATGATCGAATTTCAAACTAACGATTCTTGCATTAAACTACAGATGCATAATTACTTTGACCACGCTTTCTCGTGGCATAAAACAAAGACAGAAACAGCGTTAATAGCTAAGATAAAGATATAGACTATCAACCCATGAGGCAAATACCTTTCTTCAACCAACCTATAACAGCAAGATTTGCGTGGGTGGTCAGAGTTTTTTGCCCCTAGGGTTCAATGATTTTTAATGAAGGTCTTTTAAATAGCATGAGTTTGGAAAAGATACTGTAGAAACTTGGTAAAGAAATAGTCTGAGAAAGGTCGCACATAAGTATAGCTATTTATCTTAAGGACGTTAGGAGTAGGGACGTACATACGTATGTTAAGAAATGTCTGAGACAACCGCAACAAAGCCTAGTAAATCGGCCATGGGGCCCTTAAATCCTACCGAGACTTTGTCAAGTGACTTATTTGCATAAATAACTTATACCAGTATACGTAAATAAGAAGACATCTAATGTTGAGAACGGCGTTCGTGAAAACCACATTTACCCATAAAGCATCGATACACAGACACTGAAAAACACGGCAACTTTCTCAGCAAGGCTTCGAATCATCTTTATTTAATATAGTTACGTCACTTTGACTGAATTTTGCTTCATATCCAACATATATATGAAGCTATGTAGAAAGGCAAGTGACCGATCGATGACGTTGCCTGTTGCGAGCGACAGGTATTAAACTGACCGGAAATTGACCGACAAAGGCTGGTCAGTTCATATCATGTTTCTGCGAGTAATGCTGGTTATGAGTAGTGTCGAGAATGTAAGTATGCCCTTATTTGACGTCGTTTGACATTATATTTAACTGTTAAATACCGAAGTGTAGTAAATGTTGATACCTGCAATGATCATGTTTTGTTTTTTATTTATTTCCGATCTAAATAGGACTTTGTTCTTGTTACACACTGCAATAATATAATAAATAAAAAATGTACGTTTTATTAAATCTGTTGTGTGCAAGGTTTGAGTTGAAATAAAGTTTTTTAATGTAATGTA
>Ga0224511_10003993_pt1 | contig 10947 bp, 3 predicted proteins | sample SF_May12_sed_USG_2_FD_169988 | JGI IMG/M metagenome (GOLD analysis project Ga0224511, IMG submission 169988) | Sediment microbial communities from San Francisco Bay, California, United States - SF_May12_sed_USGS_8_1 | ecosystem: Environmental > Aquatic > Marine > Sediment | place: USA...
AATTTTGGTTCAAAGATTTGTTTACGTCCTACTTTCTAACCTTTTCATTTTTGGACAAACTATTGATGTTTCACTCATAAAACTCTAAGATTACCTCCGTTAGTGCATGGAGTTTTATATGCCTAAGCATGAAAGGTATGCTCATATTAGATTTTGAGTTCTGCTCGCCCGCGTGAAATCCATTGTTTTGGCTAATTAATGGTTAATTAACGATTAATTTTATGTTTTATTAATAAAAATTGGTACTTTTGAGGTGACCTCACAGTATTTTGCTAATTTCATATCAATATCATCTCTAGTTTTTGTGAATGACAAATGGATTTTTGGGGGGGCTGCTTTGGGCATTTCAATATATTTCACCACCTTAAATAGGATGCAATTAACTAATATTCCTTAATAAAAATAATTTAGAGAAAGCCATACTTTTACATGTTTGTTTTAAGTTTTGAGCATGCTTTTGTGTCTTTACAGCTTTCTAAAAATACACAGAACGTGAACTTGTTTATGCATGTATTCGACCAATTTTGTAATTTTTACATTTCATTTTTCATTGTTAAGATTTCTTAACAATCAAATTCGAAATAATTCTGATATCAGCGTATTATGGAGGAACGTAATGTCAAATTCGTACGTGATCCCAACTTTAGTAAATTAAATTCGATAATTCTAAAAAAATCTCTCTGTGAGGAGGTTTGATGAAAATGCACGGTAGTGAAATGTCATAACGATGCTAGAATTTATATTTAAACATGGGGGCGTTGGAAGTTTTCTTAAGTGTACATTCATGTTAACATACAAGTATTTATTTTTTCGCTGTGTCAATGAGAAACGTTAATTGTAAACGAACATTCGTAAACTCAACATTTAAGAGCAAGCTCTGCGATTGGTAATAAATATGCGCAATATGAAGACTCAATATTCAATAGTTGACAAGATACGAGTAGAGTGTCATGTATTAAAATAACATAATTTAAAAAAACAAAACATTACACATTTTACAGGATTGTAAAATTTTAAAATAGTTTTAATTTTTATAGTGACAATTTTATCCTAATTTTTCCGAAAATCTACACCTACATGACTACAGTTAACACTTTCAAACTTTCCATAGACATAATATCGATAATGTTCTCTTAAGGCAAACACAGGTTTACACTTGTTAGTCTAAAAGGGCCAAAAAGAGTATATCCACAGCAACGTTTTGCGAAGTGTAATGTTATCTTACTGTGCTTGGCTTCATACGTAATGTTGTATCCTTTGAAAGTGGTAGAGCCATCAGAAAAGAAGAACATGTATATGTTTGTGCCAGTTGACAGAATGTATGGCGGGAACGACGTCTGGTTTCCCTGCACCTTGGCCAACAGAGGGGCCGTCGAGGAAGTGCCATCGTATATCTGGATGAAATATTTTTTATCAATCGTAATATTTTCGCGTTATTAATTGTTAGGCAACTTCAATACTGTTCCTGAAATGAACGTGTGTGTATTAAATATTTTATTTATTAAACAAACGCTTACTATATAAAAAGAACATACTTCTAAATAATCACAGCAGAGTTCCGTGTTGAAGTCATTGGCGACAAGCATAACCGTAAAGTTGGTGGGGACAGTTATAGAGGTTTCACATCTTCCAAGATTCATGTAGTTGTTCGGGTAGAATCCTGATATAATAACACCTGACATTCCACTGTGAGTGGTATTGCAATCTAAAATGGAAACGTGTTAAAGGAACATAATTATATGTCTGTAAGGCAAGCAAAAACGTTCGTAGCATTATAGGTCAAAGAATCTTTATACCCAAGTTAGCTTGCTTTTAAAAGCTTACGTCAAGCTAACCGCAGCACAAACACACATTGTTGATAATTATAGATACTATAAATGACGACAAATAACTATACTTATTATTTTCATTACTGAAACAGGCGGGTGGCGCCGGCCACTCGGCGACACCGTACGTCGTGTGGTCCCAGCATTGTTTGGTGGCGGAGCCGTCAATGTACCAACCAGGGTTGCAGGTGTAAGTTGCCACGGAGCTGTAGTAGTTACCCCACGAGGTAACGTAGGTACCGTTTCCAATATCAAAGGGATCAGTACTACAGTCTGAAGTCAGAAGTTATGTGTTTTTCTTTCGAGACCAAAGCAAGTACATTAATTTAACTTTATAATTTGTGTCAGTATTTATGGCTTTAAATATATTCACTTTTAAATGCTTTACTCACTTTCAACGGCAAGATACCACGCATAATATCCTGTTGTCGATACGTTGTGGTTACTTATGAAGTTTAGGTACATTTGATTGGTACTGGACACCACGTAGCCCGGATAAGTGCTTCCAGTGAGGTTGTGCAAAAGTGGGAAGCTTGCATTCCCACCGTCATGTATCTTTAAAACAATTAAAACATATAGCATGTAGTACTTTTATGTTTTACCTACGTAAATTTTGCATCAGTGTGTAAGTTTTATGGAATATGTCATCACAGGACAAGTTGTCCACTTCCTGTGAAGCTCGTAAGCCTCATAAGAAGTGGGAAATCGGAGCCGTACAGGAAGTGGAAAACCTTTGCTGTGATGGCAGATTTACATCTGACTGATGATAACGTGCTTATAATGTTTTGTTATCTGTCGTTAAAACTGACTTACGTGGAAAAAGTTACTTTTTTGCGGACATCAAAATCTAGTTTAGCGCCGTCGTGATATAAGCTTCTCAGTGTTAATATGGGGTAAACTATACAAATACTTAAACCATTTATCTGATTAAAATGTTTTTCTTGAGTGTGTGTATGTCTACATCCTCGATAAGCATTTATGATTTTTACTTTGATTTGATTATGTCAAACTTTTAGTCAATAAACTATAATTTATACATTAAATAGGATTTTTAAATAAAAAAATATATTCTGGTTATGTTACATAAAGCTTCGTTTATAAACAATGGTTAATATTTAGAAGCAAATTAAATACGTGAAATTATTGTTATTTAGTGCAAGTTAAATCAACTTAGTTTAACGATATATGACAACATTACCAAAACATAATTATAAAAACATTAAGAATTCTTCTCTGTAAGAATTATGCACAAAACAGAAAGTCGGTTTGATTTTTTAACTAAATGAACATGACTCGCCATTCAATTACATGGCGTTAAGGCAAAGGCTCTTACAGGGACGTGTCGTGACCAGAAGATATGTAAGATTAATAAAGTTCTCACGTATAGAAAGTCGTATGAAGGCTCAAGTATGAAGAACCATATTTCTAACTTGACGGAGAAATTTTCCGGGACCTCTATGTACTGCCTGCAGTCCATGTCATTGGGGTACCAACCATAGCGCGGAGACGTCACAATCCCTGATGGCGAAATGTTATCGCTGCTGCAATCTTAAGAAACAAATAATGACTTTAGTTGCTTGTGTAATTTTATTTATAGAGCTTTAACCATTATAGACATTGTGGGTTACATAAACATCAAATAAATCATCGTCCAATTATTAACAAAATAGTTTAATTATTTGATATATTAAGTTAATAACCACAGCAATACAGAATTTAAAAACCTAAAGCAGTTTTTTTTTTTACTTTGTCTGCAACATTTTGTCTTTAAACATCTTTTCAATTTATTTTACGATTACTTGAAGGTGTAAACATTGGCTCTAGCAAGAATGATTTGTGATAACACAAACAGTAGCGATTGAAGGGCAACTATGTTGCTTGCCATTATTACACGTTACAATACAAAAGGATTATTATGTAAGCATGTTTTCCGTCGGTTTGTATCATTTTGAGTTGTCTGAGTAAAAGCGAATCACACAAACCCTATGGTTGAGCGTAATGCGACTTCACGCGGGCAAGGAGAAGTGATAAAAACCAACGAATCAATATGATGACGTAATGTTCTTTTTATTATATACCCTTTTCATAACTCTTTGAAACGTTTCAATCTAAGAACAACTGATTTTACCGAAGTTTACTCTCCTTTCTAAACATTACATTACTGTGACGTCACAGCACGCTTGTTATTGATTACACATGTGCAGAGTTGATAAGGAATTTTAATGTTAAGAGCAGGTCACTTTAGCCGTACGTAGTTAGCCGGTTAGTGTGGTTAAACTGTAGTATGACCACCCCTTTACGCACGGTGTAAGCAAGACTGTTTAATCCGGCGTGTTGTTATTGCTAGCTTGTATGGTATAAAGATCATTCATAGGTATATAATAAATATTAGAAACGTAGAAACGATTACTAACTATGTGGAGGGCCAAGCTGTGTAAAACATTTATTATTTAATACATGTAAGGTCAAACATACCGTGACAAATAGGAAAAGGGAGTAACCACGATCCACCATTACACCGGTTCCAATAGTAATCTGGATAGAAGTTCTGTATGCAAGAATAAATGGCCTCAGACCAGTATCCGTTTTTGTGGGATAACGTAAAACTGCCGTTTCCCAGTGGTGGGTGATCACCGCACCCTGCAAGTATAAACATACATATATCCAGAAAAGAAAAATAATGCATATTGCCCTCTACCTCACTATTTACAAGTGGAACGAAAAACGGCGCCTCGATAGTGCACATTTTAGAAACGTCATGGCGGTGTTGCAACATTGAGAGTTTTCCCAAGTTAATGAAACATTTTCATATGTATAAAGGTATGTGAATTTAATACGTTCTGAAAAGAAACATTTACTCAGAAACGTTGATGTTATTCATTGACGATTGACTTCTTTTGTATTCAAGGCAAGAATGAGGAAAGAAAATAATTAGAACGGCGCCTCGATAGTGCACATTTCAGAAACGTCATGGCGGTGTTGCAACGTTGAGAGTTTTCCCCATGTTAATGAGACATTTTCGTATGTACAAAGGTATGTGAATTTAATACGTTCTGAAACGAAACATTTACTCAAAAACGTTGATGTTATTCTTTGATTAATGGGTACTTGCAGTCTGTAATAAAATTGTTCATGTTATAGATGTGGTATGATTGAACTAATATGAATATATGAACGAGTATGGGTAAGTGCCTAAAAGCTTTATAATCAAAGTAGAAACACTATAACATATTTGATCACAAATGGGACCTTTGTAAACTAGAAATCCTCTGCTATCCAGGAATGTGAAGTGAAATATGAATGCTCTATATTTAATAGTTCTTATAATTTTTAGTTTAAACCTTTTTAGAAATAAAAAGAAAACCACAGTGGCTTTGGTCTTTGACCTTGTCAACACAAAATTAATCGGGCCATTCCCCCATTAAGAACACTCAGCTTAATGAAACATGAAGAGTATATATGCAAAACAATCACAAGATATTAAGTAAAAGTCGTTTTACATGTTTTACGAAAGTAACCGTTTCGACATTGACCTTAGACCTAGTGACCACAAATCCAAAACGTGTCTTGACCTCACCAAGTCCAATCAGCATGGTAATACAAAAACTAAGTTATAAATAGTTCTAAAGATAATATATGTGGAAACTTCTTTTTACATATTGTAACAAACTTGGCTCTTGTGACATTGAACTTTTACCTTGTAAAATAGGGTCGTGTTCTCACCAAGACCAATCAGCTTGTGAAATATAAAAGCTCTGTGCTAAATTGTTCTCAATATAAAGAGCGGAAACCATTTTTACGTTTTTAAGAAAGTGACCCTTGTGATCTTGTCCGTTGACCTAGTAAACACAAAATCAATAAGGGTCATGTCCTAGCCAAGATCAATCTACATGTGAAATATGAAAGATCTGTGATATAAAGTTCTCATGATAATCAGAGGATATTATTTGGTTTTACGAGCGAACGTCGGACAGACAAACAGACATTTATTAGCTAAACAATACGCCCGCATTTCTTCGAGTGGGGAAACATATAGCTGACGTAAAGAACATTATAACGATAAAAAGCAAAATGACTTTTTAATATCTGTAGAATAGAACATACACATTAATTCCCGGTAATATTGGCTCATCTCTTGTAGTACATTGTATTTACTTTAGCTATATAGCGGTCTATGTCGGTCCGTTTTTGGTGTTTTGAGGCGTTTTAAAGCGCGTTCGTATTATAACGCTTTAATTCGTTATATTTATCTTTTGAATAAATCTTACTTACGTTTCTCTAATGCGAGAAAATACACATCACAATTTCAGACTACAAATATGATGCAAAAAGGACAACATTGCCAAGCACGCAGATTATGTGTGCTTCCTGGGCATACATACATTTGACAATGTTTTATTCTTGTCCTCTACTAACGACTACCAAGGTATAAATGTGATCCTTCCGTGCGACACTGAAAGTTAGAGCCTGGACAAACATAACATTGACCAACTAAGACAGCTATGTATGACTGCACATTTCATAGCATAAATGTGTTTTTAACGCGACATTCCATCTCATCAATGTTAAAATGTGTTATTTATTAATCCATGTTATCATGGCGAAGTTACAATTTAAACAAACAAAATGTTGACCAAATTTGAACTCTTTTTGTACGTTTGACCTTTCAAGTTTGACCACATGGTATGTATGCGATTCCTCCTCGCAACACTCTGTTTATTGATGTAAGCATTGTGCCAAGTAATTTTACAATTTATTTGTTTATTGTGACGTCTGGGAAAACGCTGACCTCTAAGTTTAAACACACATTTTAGGGTATCAACTGATTTTTGCTCGCGACACTCCGTCGCAACAAGGGTTATAGTTTTGCCAAGTAGTATTAAACTAATGTTGACCTTTAATATCGAAGTTTGACAACAGCTTGTGAGATATTAAACGGTGTTGTGCATGATACTCAGGGTTATCTAGATAAATGTTTTACTTAGTAACATTATAAAATGTCAACCCATTATTTAGTTACGGCCCTGGCAAGCAATGTCCGGACATTTGGGCAGACGCACACCCACAAAACACTGAACCAAAAAAGTTACTGCTATGTCTGGCTCACCGCAAACGGGCTCGGCAACAAAATAAAGATGTAGTAGGCATCCATTGAGAAAGATATGTAATTAAACTGTTTAACATTTACTTACTTTGCTGAGCCGTCCAACTGATTTGAAACCCTGGACGTGTCATAATATTGTCTGATATGAAAGTGATGTAGACGTCTTCAAACGAAGTATACTGTGTTTTCATATCTGTACCTGTGGATGTTCGGCGTGGAAGGCTTGTCGGTAGTGGACCGTCTCTAAACTAATTAACGATTCTATTTTACTTAAAATACTTTACAGAAATTAAGTATACATAGTCTACATGTGTGTCATAAAAATGTATTTCTTAAAGTTTTTCTAAAAATGGGATACGTCTCTTTTTGTTATTTAAGTACTTTGTAATTATCTCCAAAACAGAATGAAAACAAAAAATACCGAATCATTTGTAAAATAACCCGAAAAAGTAGACAAAATATATGTCAAAAATAGTTGAATACGATCATTATGTTTTAATATAGAGTGCATATAAACGCTGTAAATGTTAGAATTTATACTGTCAGAATAAACCTTTTTTCAGAATTAGTTATCGTGCTTAATACGCATTGTTTGCATTCGTTTCATACACGGCGGTGTGTGGCAGGTTCAGAAATACTTGTTCTTGCGCTATAACACTAAAAATAAATAGTATTCAGTTGATGTAGAGATGCTTCCTTACTTTTATGGCACCTTGCATCAACTCTTAAAATTGTCTGTTTATACTTACAACAAAAATCAGTTGTTACAAAAGCATTAGCCTCATATACACACACACATACTCAGATATCACAAAAACATGTACAGACAGATGGATGCATAACAATCACGAGCATATTTAAGAGATTTTTGAATAAGCAGTTCAACATTGGAATCGGTCAGTTTTATCAAAATAAGTGTAACTTGCTCTGTGAAGTGCCTTTATGTATAAAAATTGAAGAGAACAGTTTTAATGCGATGAAGAGATTAATTGTGTTGATGAATATGTAGAAACCATGGTGGTATCTATTCGAAATAATCACAGACATACATATACCAAGTGTATTATTAAACATGTCTTGAAATGAGTTTTTTTGAAGTTTAAAGACTCTATGGAGGTTTTTTCCGGGGTGATTTTATACGACCGACCGCCTATTTGCTTTTAAAACGGCACTGTGGCTACTAAACCCGGCACCCGAGACCCGAAATTGGAACCGTTCCAGGGTTTTAGCATTTGGTACTTCCGGATCCCGGGTCAGGAGACCAAAATTAATAATGAACATGTTTTGTGATATAAGGCAATAGATAAACTTCATCTTCATAGTTTTCATTACATTTGCCTTGACGTCTTTTTAAACTATTTTTCTGTTAAAAGTGTGATGACCTCCAATTAAATGTGTTATGATAACAGCATATTGCTTTATATATTTGAAAAGGTTCGCTTAAATCTTAATTCCACATATTTTTAATTGTCAAAAATGTGTTAAACTATTGTAAAAAGACGTTTCCCTGACTTAAGCTGTTGATATAGAAAGATATAAATTTCCCCCACATTCATCAAGTTGCTATTTTTTCACTGTTTTAAAGTAACACATATAAGTGTATGCAAACATATAGACATGATATTATATGTTCAGTTTTTCTTACCTTTTCATGTGAATTTAGTTTAATGCTATAAGACAACAATAACATGATATAAATCCTACGATAAAATCAAAACAAGACCGATGGCCTAAAGTATTTTTTTATATTTTTTTAAATTCAGAAAAAAGGGAAACTCCCGCAAAACCCTTTTAAAGAAGTGCGTTTGGATTTAATTTGATCTGATTTCATTGTTTTAAAATTTAGCTGTTAATTTTCTAGGCAAAGAACGGTATAACTCTGATCACGAAGATGATCTCGGATACAATTTTGTATACACACTGTAAGCAATTTAAACATATGATATAAATGGTTACGTGCTCTAAAATGTCAAATCGTACATTTTCTAACCTGAGTGTCAAATTTCAATACAGTAACAAACGAGACTTAATGTGTTTTCCAAGGTAACACAAAAATGTAAGAGAATAGCAAAATATAATAATATATACATTATTTGTATATCTGATTAACACACATTAAGCCAAAGCAGTAACACAAAAAAGCGCACCATGTGTATTGTGATTAAATATACAATGCCAAATGCATATACAACTTACTTCAATGTAGTCGTATGTCTTCTCAATATCCTTGGCAACAAAGACCATCTGAATAGACATATTGAAAGGAACGGTGATGGTCCACACGCATTTTGTGTTCAATGGGTAGTTAAGTGCTAAGTTGGGTTGCGGCGTTGTTCCAAATGTTCCGTTGGTGAAGTTGAGTGTTTCAAAGTTTGGGAAAATTATTGTTCCATTTGTACCGTTGAAGTGGCCACCACAGGCTGAAACAATCACGATTATGACTAATAAAATATAATACTGGTAGTCATGTTAAAGTAATCGTGCTTTAATATCATTTTATTTAATTAATTAAGATATGTTTTTAATTATAAAATATTCATTCAGAGTACCAGGTAGATATAAAACACAAGGAAATACACTCTTAACGTTTAAACTTTAAAGCTAAGTCTAGGCTCTTATTATCTGCCAAATCAGTTTTTAACCTTAATAGAATTCAACCATATTAAGTTGTGCACAGCACACACATTTGTGTAATATTTCCATTTATTTGCCTGACTGTAACTAAACACGTTTGTTCGGTAAAAATACTTTTAAAAATCACTTCATAAAGTATTTAAACATTCGTATACGCCATTTTATGAAGCACGCGCATTTTAGAGCCTCATTTTTAACAAATGACAATTTTGCTGTGGCAAGACTAGATCCATTTATTTGGACACCACAACGCAACAGACATTTAGAAAAAACATTTTTTAGTGTTTTTCAGATTTTTATTTATAATTTCTTAAATGATTTCTCCAAGAAATGTTGAGTCACCGCCTGTGTACGGTTAATACACTTTCATTGGGCGTTTTAACCAGTTCTAAGCTATAGCAAATCTCACACTTTCTCAACATGTTTTGGAGAAGAAAAAAATGGATTCACTCTCTCTCACCAGAACCATCTTCAGATAGTCGACATTCGCCTTATTTTGGTATTTCTAAGTTACGGAGGCACTAAGGTAAAACTATGATAAACTAAACTACAATACCATATAGTATTAACTAAACCATGTCGCAGATATGGTGTAGCATAATAGGATCATACGTCATGAATGTCTGACATTTACAAACCAGCATACAATATAACGTATGATCCTGCAACATGAATAACATACGGTTACATGTAGGCGGAGTCAAGTCCCACGTGGATCCAGTAACACAGGTGAGAAGATAGTCGCCTTCGAGAGCGAAGTTGTCGTTGCAAAGGTAGGTGGCCACTGCCCCTACCGTCTGATCAGGGCCTCCGTAAAGGGTGAAGATTCCATTATTGATCGCGGGTGGTGGCTGACACACTTTAACATACGGAATTCATAAACTTTAAGGTCGTAACATAGTAACACCGTTTTGTAACTGGTTGTTTATAATACCGGTTTACAAATTATAACGCGGATAACGTTTCTAAATATAAATGTCTAATGATTGATTTTGTAAAGAAAAATCGAAGTTTATATTTAAATCAATACGCTAATAGCTTAAAAGTGTTTCTTTAAAGGACCTATATTGTATGTTTATACTTAAAAACAACATTCTCTAGACAACCACATTAAAGTCAAATGTTTACTTAAAGATGCTAAGTCTGTATCTTTATACCCTTATAATCGGTCACAATCTTGCAATATGTTAAGTATACTAAATAAATTAACATTGTAAAAGGAATTGCAAACTTTTGTGACAAATAATGTGTTTTTTGACAAAAAAAGTAAAAACACAACAACAACAAAGCAAAAAATGAAACATAAAAACCCTTGCCGGATCCGGGGATTGAACCCGGGACCTCTTGCACCCAAAGCGGATGCGTTACCACTGCACCACCGAG
>Ga0224511_10003994_pt1 | contig 10946 bp, 9 predicted proteins | sample SF_May12_sed_USG_2_FD_169988 | JGI IMG/M metagenome (GOLD analysis project Ga0224511, IMG submission 169988) | Sediment microbial communities from San Francisco Bay, California, United States - SF_May12_sed_USGS_8_1 | ecosystem: Environmental > Aquatic > Marine > Sediment | place: USA...
TGCGCACCGTGCGCCAGTTATTACCGGTTTCCAGTATCCGGATGCCTGTGAACCAATAGGGTGGGAATAGTTTTATGTCTCGCCCTTTGTTTTTAATAAAAAAATGAAACATATCTTTAATATTCATAAATTATTCCGGCGATGGTTATGTTAAAAATTAATATGGCACGGTACAGTTAGATTCCAGGCATATTACAGAGTTCAGCAACGTGATAAAGGAAAGGAGAGATAAATACCATGACTAATAATAACCTTCCCGCTGATAGGCAGCCAGTTATCCGAGTGGTGCCTTATCCACAGGACACTAATCCGGCCGGCGACATATTTGGGGGCTGGATTATATCTCAGGTTGATGTTGCAGGAAGCATTGTTGCATCGCGACGCGCACAAGGCAGAGTCGCCACCGTGGCGGTGAATGCAGTCCAGTTTAAAAAACCGGTTTTCGTGGGCGACCTAATCAGTTGTTATGCCAGCATAGTTAAGGTCGGCAATACTTCCGTTACCGTGGATGTTGAAGTCTTTGCTGAAAGAGGGTGGACATCTGGAAATGAGATGGGGGAGTGTATCCGAGTTACGGAAGCGACGCTAACCTATGTAGCGATTGGCAAGGATCGGCGAGCGCGGACAGTTCCCAGGACCTAAAAAAAGCCCCCGGCCGACAAACTGCATCGACCGGGGGCTACGGGGGCCGGTGAATTTAGCCCTTGGGAGGAGTGTTAAATCGTTGTCTGAGAGGTCCTTGATCGGTAATCATCGATTGCTGCTTTAATTGCATCCTCTGCCAATACCGAGCAATGTACTTTTACCGGCGGAAGCGCCAGCTCTTCTGCGATATCGGTATTCTTTATCAGTGTCGCCTCGTCCAAAGTTTTTCCCTTCACCCATTCCGTCAGTAATGAGCTGGAAGCGATGGCAGAGCCACAGCCATAGGTTTTGAAACGAGCGTCTTCAATTACGCCTTGGGCGTTCACTTTGATTTGCAGGCGCATGACATCGCCGCAAGCTGGCGCGCCGACCATACCGGTACCTACGTTGTCGTCATCTTTGGAGAAGGACCCGACATTGCGAGGGTTCTCGTAGTGATCCAAAACTTTTTCACTGTACGCCATAAATTGCTCTCCTCGTTAGGCCGCATATTCCGCAGGTCGTACCAGAGCTGTTTCAGACTGAACGCGTCTGGTTTTGGTGCGGTACCTGGCCACGCAATCGGCCAGAGTAACGCTATTCATAAAACGATAAAGATCACGGCTAAAATCATTCCACATGGCATGAATCGGACTGCGATCCGAGTGGTAAAGTGTGGCAATTGAGTCCGGATTGGTTATAGGGGCATTTTCCTCTATGGCAGTGACAATGTCTGCTATAGTAATTTCGCTGGCAGGGCGCGCCAGGCAGTAACCGCCACCTGGACCTCGAACACCACCAACTAGCCCTTTGCTTCGTAAATTGGCAAATATCTGCTCCAAGTAAGACAGGGAAATACCCTGGTCGTGGGTCAACTCAGTCAATGTCATTGGCCCTTTGCTATGGTTTAGAGCCAGGTTCATCATTGCAGTTACGGCAAAGCGGCCTTTTCGGGATAGTCTCATGCGTGCACCTTCCTTAAATCGGTTGCTAAATGTTGCAGGACTCGGGTTCGATCCGGGTTATACTTGACTAATTAAGTCAACATTTTAGAAGGTTGAGCAAATTAGTCAAGTATTGCTTTCAAGAAATTTTACCGTTAGATTTATCACTAATTTTACTATAATATTCATATAGTTATAACTAACCTGTTTGTTACCGCTACTATCCTTATGTTATTCGTAATAGGAATTACCGTTTTTTTGATGTTGCTGATTTTTGGTCCCCAGTGGTGGGTACAAAGGGTATTGTCGCGCCACAGCCAATTTCAGGATCACTTTCCTGGAACCGGCGGTGAGTTGGCCCGGCACCTGCTAGACAGATTTGGCTTGAGCGAGGTAACGGTCGAGGCAACTGATCAGGGTGATCACTATGACCCGGCGAAAAAGGCCGTGAGACTCAGCCCTGACAAAATAGATGCAAAATCTCTCACAGCTATTGCTGTTGCTGCCCACGAAGTCGGCCATGCGTTACAACATAGGGAAAATTATGTGCCCCTGGCATTGAGGACAAAACTGGCGAGCTTGGTGAGTGGGGCGGAAAAACTTGGTTCAGCGCTGATGTTAGTATTGCCTGTATTGGCCATTGTTTCCCGAAGTCCGGTTGTGGGAGCATTGTTGTTAGTTGCCGGCATCGGCAGTTTGGCATTGAGCGTATTAGTACATTGTCTGACACTGCCTGTTGAATGGGATGCCAGTTTCAGGCGCGCTTTACCTATTTTAGAGCAAGGGTATATTTCCAAGAGAGAACAGAGGCAGGCTAGAACTATTTTGACCGCTGCGGCCTTGACCTATGTGGCAGGATCGTTGGCAGGGCTGCTCAATCTTTGGCGTTGGCTTGCCATCCTGCGCCGATAATCTTTAAACCTGGGTATTTAATATGCGTAGCGATCTTCCCAAAACGATTTATCTTAAGGACTACAGGGAACCGGATTACTGGATAGAGTCCGTAGATTTACACTTCGATCTCGGAGAGAAATTTACTGTTGTTACTTCGCGCCTGTTTTGCAAGGCCAACAACGCGAAGCAGAGGCCTCTGGTGCTTAATGGTGAGCAGCTTGAACTGTTGAATGTCAGTCTTAACGGCAAATTGCTGAAAAAGGGGCAATATGAACTGGATGCGGAATCGTTGACAATACTTTCTCCCCCGGAGTCGTTTAATCTGGAAATCACTACAAGAATAAAACCCCAGGAGAACACCTCGCTGGATGGTCTTTATGTATCCAGCGGCATGTTCTGTACCCAGTGTGAGGCAGAAGGGTTTCGAAAGATAACCTACTATCTCGACAGGCCTGATGTTATGGCGTCTTTTACTACTACTATCATTGCCGATAAGAATAAATATCCGGTGTTGCTATCCAATGGCAATCTGATTGAAAAGGGTGAGGCTGATGATTGTCGTCACTGGGCCCGATGGCGGGACCCCTATAAAAAACCAGCCTATCTTTTTGCGCTGATTGCGGGGAATCTTGAGTGCTTGTCTGATCAATATATTACCGTGTCAGGCAGAAAGGTTGATCTAAAGCTGTATGTCGAGCCAGGAAACCTGGACAAGACTCATCATGCAATGGCATCTCTGAAAAAAGCCATGCAATGGGACGAACAAGTATTCGGCCTGGAATACGATCTGGATATCTACATGATCGTGGCGGTGGGCGACTTTAATATGGGCGCCATGGAAAACAAGGGACTGAATGTATTTAATACAGCCTATGTATTGGCGAAGCCTGAGACCGCAACCGACAGCGACTATGAAGGCATTGAAGGTGTAATTGCCCATGAGTACTTTCATAACTGGACAGGTAATCGTGTTACCTGTCGAGACTGGTTTCAGTTAAGTCTCAAGGAAGGCTTGACAGTGTTTCGTGACCAGGAATTTTCGGCGGATATGACCTCCCGGGCAGTTAAAAGAATTGATGATGTACGCATGTTGCGGGCACGACAGTTCTCGGAAGATGCGGGACCCATGGCGCACCCGGTAAGACCGGATTCCTACGTTGAGATTAATAACTTCTATACTGTAACTGTGTATGAGAAGGGTGCCGAGGTGGTGCGCATGTACCACACTCTCCTGGGAAAAGAAGGATTTCGTAAGGGCATGGACCTGTATTTTCAGCGCCACGACGGCTTCGCCGTCACCACGGATGATTTTTGCCAGGCAATGGCCGATGCAAATCGTCGGGACCTGACCCAGTTTAAACGTTGGTACAGTCAGGCTGGAACCCCGGTGCTTGGTGCGACAAGCCATTACGATAGGCAGTCAAGGCGTTATCGGTTAACGCTTAGTCAATCCTGCCCGGCCACGCCCGGACAAAAGAAAAAAGAACCGTTTCATATTCCAGTGACTTTGGGTTTGCTGGATCCGTCCGGCAAAGAGATTCCTTTGCAGATGGAAGGCGAGGCGCAGGCCGGGCTGGGTTCCCGCGTATTGGAGCTGACACAGCCGAGACAGGAGTTCGTGTTTATTAATGTTGATCAGGCGCCAGTGCCATCTTTGCTGCGTAATTTTTCAGCACCAGTCAAACTCGATATCGATTACTCTAATAATGAGCTGGCATTTTTGATGGCGCACGACAGTGATCCCTTTAATCGTTGGGACGCAGGTCAACAGTATGCCATACGAATCATGCAGCACCTGATCGGCGAGATCCAGGCCAGCAGACCTCCAGTGCTGGATGACAAGTTTATCGAAGCGATGGCCAAGATCCTGAAGGATGAGCGCCTAGATTCAGCGCTCATTGCCCAAACTCTGATCTTGCCATCGGAGATCTACTTGGCAGAGTTATCGGAAGTGGCAGATCCCGTAGCGATTCATGAAGCCAGGGAATTTGTTCGCAAAACTCTGGCCAGAAAACTAAAAGAATCGTTCTTGCTTTTATATCAGAAAAACAAATCCAGTGGGCCCTATGAATACAATGCCGAGTCGGCAGGACAGAGAAGCTTAAAAAATCAGTGCCTGAACTACCTAATGGCATTGGCTAGCGATGATGCAACAGACCTTTGTATCACTCAATATGACAATGCTGATAATATGACAGATGCTATGTCGGCACTTTCACTTATTGCCAACAGTAATTATCTGCAGCGAGATAACATTTTGACGGACTTTTATCACAAGTGGCAGAACGATCCGCTGGTTGTAAACAAGTGGTTTGCTGTGCAGGCAACTTCTTCTCTGCCAAATATCCTGTCAACGGTAAAGATGCTTATGGCCCATGAGGCATTTGATATTAAAAATCCCAACAGAGTGCGGGCATTGATTGGCGCGTTTGGCCACAACAACCCTCTCCATTTTCATGATACCTCCGGCGAGGGTTACCGGTTTGTGGCAGAACAGGTATTGAAACTGGACCGGCTGAATCCGCAAGTTGCCTCGCGTATGGTGAGCGCGTTCAATCGATGGAGAAAGTATGACCTGGGACGACAGAAACTGATGCGGGCGCAGCTCGAAAAAATACTCAAAACAGACGGTTTGTCCAAGGATGTGCACGAGGTAGTCGCCAAGAGTCTGGCTTAGACTAGCCAAGCCGGCTAATCAATTCCGGAATTCGGCCTTTGAGTAAAACAATCGTGTTACACCATCTTCCTGCTTATCCAGCCAAGCCATATGTAGATTGCCATTATTATCCAGTGCAATAACCGGATTGGTTTGGTCGCCAGGACCGCAGGCTGGGGCCGAGGTAACATCCTCGCTCCAATTACTGTTGCTGGACTTCCAAGATAGCCAGATATCTGAACTGTCATCACGGTTATCGTCCCAGGCGATTACCACTGTGCCGTTTGGCCCTCCGGCAATAGCCGGGTTCCACTGAGCGATGTCGTTACCGAATTCATCCTGAACCTTCTGATTCTTGCCCCAGCTTTTACCGCCGTTATCGCTAAAGGCGGCATATATATCGTAGCCTGCTAAAGTTCCTCGTTTGTCCATCCAGGTTGCGGCAACGCGGTTATTTCCGAGCAACACAAGCGCTGTTCTTGTAACGCCACTGCCTTTGCCATATTTCTCTGATTTTTTCACTATTTCATTCAAAAGTTTTGGTTTGCTAAACGAAGCAAGATTCTTTGCGTAACTGGAAAACAAGGCGGTATGACCGCGTCGGCGATCTTCCCAGGTAATCGCTATCGTATTATCTGTTAGTGCCAGAGAGGGGTATTGCTGGTGTACTGCTGGAGGTTGTGTATCCACCGTGCGAGGTGTCCCTGCCTCAATGCCTATTGCTGTTTGTTCTAATTCACTGGCAACAATCTGACGGTATTTCTCTTGTTTCTGGACCCAGGCTGCTACAACGCGGTGATTGTTCGCTGCAATAGACACCTGTGTGGAGGGTGCCACGCTTAGCTTAACTGGAGTGCTAGCTGAGTCTGGCTGAATTTTTCTTGCCCAAATTTCTCCCTCCTGTTCCCAGGCGGCAATAAATCCGCCAACAACGCCAACTACGGTGGGCTCGAAGGCACTGTTTCCAGTACTGAGTTTCTCTGGCTTTGAGAAATTATTACTACTAGGTGTTTTGAACGCGGCATAGATCTGGGGGGAGCCGCTATGGTTGTCTTCCCATACGACCACAACTACAGAATCATTGACCGCAATGTTTTTTCTCCCTGATGACTCGAGATGGTGGAAAATACCGGTTCCATTGTTTAATGAGATCGGGACTTTTTCATCAAAAATCCATTCACCCGCAGATAGCAAAGCAGGGAAAAGAAAGAAAAGAATAAATGCCGCGAGAGACTTCAATTTTTCTTCTCCAGAAACTGATTGAAGGTTTTTGTCTTGTAATGCTCGCCTTCAACATAAGCATGCAGATTGAGTAAGTCTCTTTCAGATTGAAATCCTGGCACTTTGACGATCTCCTTGCCGGACGGTTCCAGAAAAATAAAAACCGGTGTTACTAGTGCCTTGATTCTCGGCCCAAACTGCATTTCTGTGATGACCTCGCCATTTGGCAGGGTTATGCGATTACCGCCTTCAGCATCGATGTAAACCAGGTTGTAGTGATTAAGATAGACTTGTTTTACTTTAGCCTGGCTGAAAGATTCTTTATTGGTTTTGTCGCAATATCCACAGCCTTCCCGGCCGTAATAGATAAAAATATATTTGTTATTCTGTTTGGCGGCCGCCAATCCGTTATCATAGTTGTTAAAAGGATAGTCAGCTGGTGGGCCGGAGATTGCTGCATCGGAAAACAATAATGTCCACAACAACAAGAGTGACGTGAAAATAAAGCGCTGGAAGCTCAGTACCATGTTCTTAATCTCTTAATGTTGAATAGTTCCGCACTGTTTTAGGACAGAACCAATATTTCGTACCACATTTTACCTGCAGCCGCCGTAATTAATACAGCAAGAATTCGCCTTAAAACCACTCTCGGTGTTTTCTGGCTCAAGGTGCTGCCCAATTGGGCACCGAGTACAACTCCCAGCACCAGCACCAGAGACATAATGTAAGGGATCTGATGTGTACCCAGTCGGCCCAATAAAACAAAAATGGAAGAGGCTATGCCAATGGCTAATGCTGAGCCAATAGCAATCCGAGTAGGTATGCGCAATATATAAAGCATGGCCGGGATAAATAAGAATGCGCCACCCTGGCCAATAATGCCGGATAAGGTTCCTATTACCAAGCCCACAATTGTTGCGAGCAATTTGTTAAATACCACCTCATCTCTGTCGATTGTGTCGCCTGTTTTTGGAGCCGGAATAAACATCATCACTGCCGCGACGATGGCCATGCCGGCAAATACCATCAGCATGAATCTTGAACTGATTTGGACTGAAGCCAGAGACCCGGCAAAAGACGCGATAGCCATGCTTCCACCCATGGTAAGCGCCAGTGGCAGATTGATCCGTTTATGTCTATTGTGGCCGATAGCGCCGGAAACCGCGCCCACAAAACTTTGTACTGAGGTGATACCGGCGACGGTCTTCATTGAAAGGGCAGCGAAACCCAGCGCTGGCGGTGTATAGAGCAATAGCGGCACCATGATGATGCCGCCACCGATGCCCAGCAATCCGGAAACAAAGCCGCCAAATAAACCCAAGGCAAACAGGGTGCTCAGGAATCCTGGTTCCACGGTACCGCTATCTTTTGGTTAGGCGGTTATCGAAACAGCAGATCTCTCCTGGAATACAACTGGAGCCTCTGCGCCAATATTAGGGATTGCTTTGCCGATTACGGCAGCATCCACATCAAACAATGTTTTCAGATTGCTGATGACAAAATCGACATACACCGGGTCTACTGCTACCAGCAGTCCACCATTGGTTTGAGGATCAGTGAATATAAGTTGGTGGTCAATGTTCCATTCGTCATCAAATCGAATGGAATCGCCGTAGCTGTGCATATTGCGATAAGCCCCGCTGGGAACGATACCTTCTTCCACATGATTCCAGGCCTCTTCAATTACCGGTACCGCTTGGGCGTTGATTAGCATGCGTGTACGGGAACCCTTGGCCATTTCCAATAAATGGCCTGCCAGACCAAAGCCGGTAATGTCGGTCATAGCATGTATTCCGGCCTGTTTGCCTAACCAGGATCCTGCCTTGTTGAGCATGGTGATGTAATGAATGAATTTGCGGTAACCTTCATCACTTATGGCATCCATTTTAAAAGCACTCGCCAGAATACCAATGCCCAGGGGTTTGGTCAGCAGCAATACGTCACCGGCCTTGGTACCGGAATTTGTTTTGACGAGATCCGGCCGGATAATCCCAACTGCGGCCAAACCAAAAATCGGCTGAGGGTTATCAATGCTGTGGCCGCCTGCCAGAGGAACGTTTGCGTCGGCGCAGACGTCAACTCCACCGCGCATAATTTCCTGCATGGTGTCCACTGATAATTTATCGACAGGAAAACCGACTATGGCGTTAGCCAGTATCGGATCACCCCCCATGGCATAAATGTCACTCAGGGAGTTGGCCGCTGCAATGCGGCCATAGATGTAGGGATCGTCGACGGTGGCTGTGAAAAAGTCGTTGGTGAATACCAGGGCCTGCTGTTCGTTTATCTGGTAAATCGCCGCGTCATCGCTGTTTTCGATGCCGACCAGAAGGCGTGGGTCAGTAGACTGTTTGGGTACTTTTGCCAGAATATCATGCAGCGCGGCCGGTTCAATTTTACATCCGCAGCCGCCGCCCCTGGAAAGACTGGTTAGTCTGACGGTTTCCATAATGCGATCCTCCGAAGTTGATGACATGCTGTTCAAGGCAGTAGCTCGATATCCCGGCAAGGGTTGGAACATAATCCGCTCCCATATCTTGTGGTGATAAATTTTTTTGACCACTACCCACAGTGCTTGATAGCCAAAACCATGTAATTCTTATTTATATAATCACTGAGAACAATGATTCTTTTCAGTTAGTTAAACGGCTTTTATCAAGCAATGGCTGAAGATAGTAAAGAGAATTGGGAATTATGCAAGCGCAAAATTGTTATGGCTGCCGGTCAATGTGCCGACATTGGCAGGAACAAAAAAATTGAAAAGTCAGTGGGTTTTGTAGGATCCGGCCGGGTAGTCCATGGTCAGCCGCCGTAGGCCTTCCATGCCCCAAGGTGACTCGTGTAGCCAGCGAGTGAAATTGTCGGCAGAAAGTGGACTGCTGATGTAATAACCCTGTGCGGTTTCGCAACCGAGTGCTGCCAGCTGATTGAGAGTCTTTTCGTTCTCTACGCCTTCGGCAACAACATGAAGCTTCAGGTTGTGGGCCAGGTCGATAGTTGATTGCACGATGACAACATCGTCGTTATCCACTGTCATATTTTTTACAAAGGATTTGTCAATTTTCAGGCAACTGACAGGCAAGCGTTTCAGGTAGGTTAAAGAGGAGAAGCCTGTGCCAAAATCATCAATCGCGAGACTGATACCCATTTTCTCCAGACCAGTTAACACTTTCATTGCCCGTTCAGGATCCGCCATCATGGCGCTTTCAGTGATCTCCAGTTCCAGGCTGGAAGGCGGAATATTCCATTCACAAAGACGAGAACGCAGGGTTTCAATCAGCGCAGGATCAGTCAGATTCCAGGCAGATATGTTCACTGATAGGCTCAGGTTAATGTTATTTTTTCGCCAGGAGGCCAGTTGGCTGAGGGATTTTTCCAGGACCCAGCTAAGGAGTGGTTTGATCAAGCCGGTTTGCTCGGCAATTGGAATGGCCTCTGATGGTGGAATTTCACCCTGAGTAGGATGCATCCAGCGCAACAGTGCTTCAACGCCTACAACCGATCCGGTGCCCAGATCCACCTTCGGTTGGTAATGAAGCGTAAGCCGGTCATTATCAATGGCATCATGCAAATCCTTTTCCAGCGCCAGGCGGCGAAGACTGTGAGGGTCTTCTTCAATATTGTAAATCGTGTAACCGCGATTGGCCCTTTTTGCGACATACATGGCAACATCAGCGTGCCGGATCAATGTTTCCACATTGCGACCATGATTTGGAAACAAGGCTATTCCCAGGCTGCTGCCTACATACATATGGTGGTGACCGAGATCAAAGACCTTATTGAATGCCAGCAGAATTTTTTCAGCAACGTGCTTTGCATAAATCTCATCACCAACAGGCAACAATACCGCGAATTCATCACCACCAAGCCGTACAACAATATCAGATTTGCGTAATATCCGTTGCAACCGTTCCGCAGCTTGTCTTAGAACCTGGTCGCCCACCTGATGTCCCAGAGTGTCATTAATCTCCTTGAATCTATCCAGATCCATGATAATTAGCGCAAGTTTGCCATTATCGGTTTTAGCCCGTTTAACTGCGTTTTGCAGGCGTTCCATCAAAAGTGAACGATTGGGCAGGCCGGTCAGCGCATCATGCAGGGCCTGGTATTTAATTTTGGCCTCCTGATGTTTTCGATGGGTTACATCGCTTACTGATCCGGATATTCGTACAGCCTTGCCGTCCATATCTCTTTGTGCCCGGGCACGCATAAGCACCCAGATATATATGCCATCGTGTTTTCTGATACGGTGCTCGGAGACAAACAAATCGTTTTTGCCATTCTTTAAATAGAGTTTTAGTCTGGCAATCACATGATCCCGATCGTCTGGATGAAGGCGCTGCTTCAGAATAGTGATGGGATTATCGATAGACTGAGTTTCGTTGGTGATGCCAAGCATGTTGTTAAATCGTGGGGAGAAATAAGTTTTATTATTGGTTATATCCCAGTCCCAAATACCATCATTGCTACCGGTTACCGCCAACTCAAAGCGTTCTTCGCTTAGGTGACGTTTTTTCTCAATGCGTCGTACGTGCCATAATAAGATAGAGACGACAGCTGTTGCTATTACCAGAACAATCGCCAGAGTACTGATGAGTTTTAACATG